>CXWL01002353.1_pt1 | contig 32133 bp, 32 predicted proteins | sample 590931 | NCBI WGS metagenome assembly CXWL01 (sample SAMEA3498368, study PRJEB10139) | groundwater metagenome | biome: water well; material: biofilm material | place: Germany | collected 2015-04-27
ATATTGGTTTCACAAGGGATTTTTCGAAGAAGCGGTGTAGTTATTCATACACCCGACTGAGACAAATCTCTTGTGGAATCAAGAGACAAGTGAGGGCGTGTGCAATTCATGCAATATCCGGGTTAACATACGATGGAATTATCCCGTCAAATCATTTGTTAAGGATTCATAAAGTAAGCTAATATTTACGAAGGTATTTTTATTTAATTAACTGATTGTCAATTTTAGGATAAAAGATAAGCAATGAAACAAGTTGGTTTTGTTGGCTGGCGTGGAATGGTTGGTTCCGTATTAATGCAGAGAATGCGGGAAGAAGAGGATTTTTCTCTGATAAATCCTGTTTTTTTTACAACATCTCAGAAAGGTGGCACGGGTCCTGAAATTGGCAAGGAAATTCCACCTTTAAAAGATGCCTTTAATATCGCTCAACTTGAGGCAATGGATATTGTTATTTCCTGTCAAGGCGGTGATTATACTAATCAAGTTGTTAAACAATTACGTCAGTCCGGATGGCAAGGATATTGGATTGATGCGGCATCTGCTCTTCGTATGGAAGATGATGCTGTAATCATACTGGATCCGGTTAATATGCCTGTGATTAAACAAGCGCTACACGATGGAGTAAAAAATTATATCGGTGGTAATTGTACTGTAAGTTTGATGTTAATGGCAGTCGGCGGTCTTTTTGAAAAAGGCTTGGTGGAATGGATGAGTGCCATGACTTATCAAGCTGCATCGGGTGCGGGAGCCAAAAATATGCGTGAATTACTGCAGCAGATGGGTGAGACGCATAGAGTAGCAAAAGATTTATTGGATGATCCTGCTTCAAGTATTCTTGATATCGATCGTGAAGTTGCCGGTACTTTACGCGATAAGAAGTTTCCAATTGAAAATTTTGGTGTGCCATTGGCAGGTAGCCTGATTCCCTGGATTGATAAAGAAGTAGCCAATGGACAGAGTCGTGAAGAATGGAAAGGTCAGGCGGAAACCAATAAAATCCTGGGAAGAAGTAATCAAATCCCTGTTGATGGAATCTGTGTACGTGTAGGCGCAATGCGATGCCATAGCCAAGCTTTGACGATTAAGTTAAAACAAGATGTACCATTAGATGAAGTTGAAGAAATTATCGCTAATTCCAATGACTGGGTACAAATTGTTCCAAATGAAAAAGAAGCGACTATCTCAAGATTAACACCTACTGCTGTAACAGGCTCTTTAGCGATACCTGTAGGTCGTTTGCGCAAACTTACGATGGGTGGAGAATATCTATCAGTCTTTACCGTAGGTGATCAATTGCTTTGGGGTGCTGCAGAGCCTCTACGTAGAATGTTACGAATACTGATGGAACACTAAAAGAAGAGAAGCTGTTCGAGCATAATGGTTGTAGCCGATGGGAAGCCATTTTGAGGCAGATTTTTTGAACATTTGAGGCGAATAGTGATTCTATTTAACGAAAATGATCGAGAAATAGGGTCAAAATGGCTTTTCCGCAGTAGATCACTCTATTCTCGGACAGCCTCCTAGTCTTCCGGTATTTATTTTAAAAGAACTAACCCGGATATTTCATGAATTGCACACGTTCTCACTTGCCTCTTGATTCCACAAGGAATTTTTGCGAGCAGCCGCTTTGCGGCTTGCCTGCTTACCCCGAATACTCAGTCGAGTGTATGAATAACTACACCGCTTCTTCGAAAAATCCCTTGTGAAACCAATATCCTGCGTGATCATCGTGCGAATTCATGCAATATCCAGGCTAAAGAGGGCTCTCAGTGTATAAAACTTCTTTTAGAGTAAGCTTGCTTGTAATCATTCTGATGTTGCCATGGGCTGCCATTTATGCAGCGGGACTCGGTAAACTGACACTCAATTCAGGTCTGGGACAACCGCTCAATGCTGAAATAGATATTGTTACTACCAACAGTGATGAAGCTCCATCGCTAAAAGCCAGTGTTGCAACACGAGAGGCGTTTGACCAAGCAGGCATCAATTATGAACCTTTCTTTTCGTCTTTCAAAATCTCGATAGAATCGAGAGCAAATGGCAAGCCTTATATAAAACTAACTTCACCTCAAGCTGTCAATGATCCATTTTTAAATATATTGATGGAATTGAATTGGGCTTCCGGCCGTTTATTGCGTGAATATACCCTCTTGCTTGATCCTGTTGAAGTTAATACACAGGATCTTGCTGCACCAAATGTTGGGCCTGACCCTATAATAGTTTCAACGAGGCAAGATCCAGAAAACGCATCTGATACCAAAAAAGATAGGCAAATTGAAAGTTCATCTAAATCAAGCAATAGTTCTCTTAATCAAACAAAAGAATCCTACGGACCGGTAAGTCGAGGAGATACTTTATCGTCTATTGCGCGTCAGGTTTTGCCAACTGGAGTCAATCTTAATCAAATGCTCATTGCATTATATCGTGTTAATCGTGATGCTTTTATTTCAAACAATATGAATTTACTTAAGGTAGGCGCAATTCTAAAGATACCTGAGAAAAGTGAAATAACAGCCATTGATGCATCGACTGCAAAAGCCGAAATTAGAACGCAGGTTGGGGATTGGCATGATTACCAAGGTAAGATGGCAACAATCTCCAGAGAATTACCAGCACATCACGATATTAGTCAATCTGATCATGGTCAAATCACGACAAGTATTGGACAGAATGCTGCTTCAGCTCAGGGGTCTCCAAAAGAAGTATTGAGATTATCGAGTAGTGCTCAGCTAATTGATAAAGATGGCCAAATCCCTGAATCAACTTTAGCAGATCGCCTTCGTATGATGGAAGAAGAAGCCATTGCACGAGATCTTGCCTTGCAAGAAGCCACTCAGCGTGTATCTATGCTGGAAAAGAGTATTGAGAATTTAAAACAATTATTGGAGTTAAAGGATTCAGTATTTGCTGAGGCACAAATTAAAGCGGAATCGGATTCCAAAACTGATATCCAATTAGAAGTACAGTCGCCAGAGATTATTGATTCACTAACTGAAAAAGATTCAAAGTTAAATATGGATTCTTTGCATGTGCAAGCGCAAAAGACTCCAATAACGCAAACCACTAATGAAGCTATTATAAAAGAAGCTGAAGTTAAACTACCGTCATCCCCAGAAACTGGCGATCAATCATTAACCGATCAAATATTCGATCATATCGAATACGTTGGTGCTTCTTTAATCTTGATATTGCTAATCATTTTGTTAATTCGTAAGAAACGTCGAGATCAATTTAATGAAGAAACAGAAATAGATGAAATAGGGAATACAAATTTTTCTTCAGCGATGCCATCCCGAATGGCTTCAGTGGCTGATGCTCAAGCTGTGCCTGTCACTGAAACTGATGATTCATTACCAGAGAATAAGGAAGACAATCTAGCGTATGAAAATATTAATTCATATCCTGAAACCGAGGAACAGGATGATGAATTTGATAAAGACCTGGCTTACTATGAAGAAAGTACTGAATATATAGAGAAATCTGAATCAGATGCTGAATCTGTTTCTGAATTGCAGGAGGATAATGAACCATTGGCGGATGACTCACGATTAAATAATCAATCAATTGATTCCATGAAGGATAATGATTCTTCAGATTTTACGAATGAAATTGACTTTCATTTAAGTGATGAAACAGATGAAATTAAGCAAAATTTAACCTTGAAACAAATACCTTCTGTGGATAATGATGTTAAGGAAAGCGCTAAATTATCAGATAACTCTAAGAATTTACAAGAAGCCATCAATATTTCAGATTACGAATTAGCAATTGATTTTGATGACTCAAAACAGTCATTTGATCCTGTAAAATCCGAAGATATCACTTTAGAAAAAGATAAAGACGATGGAATAGAGTTTGAATTTGTTAATTCAGCTATTGATTTAACTGAAAAAGAGCCTTTAAATGAAATCGAAATACCTAAGATAAATTATGAATCTTTAGAGTTTGACCAACCTCAAGAGGATGCACAGGATACGATGAAGTCAGAATCAGTATTTGATGTGCCTGAGCTTGGATTGGCTGATATCAATTTAGATATCGAAGATTCAAATTCGATTGATGAAAAAGATGAAAAATCAGATTTAAATGACAAAAGTGATTATATACAATCGGTTGAATATAAATTAGATTTGGTAAAAGCTTACCAAGACATGCTTGAAGAAGTTATTCGAGATGGTGATGCAGAACAGAAGAGAGCTGCAAAAATATTACTGAAGAATCGAAGGTAATAAGTATCCCGGATTTTTCATTAGAACCTCTAATCTCAATAAAATCAATAGGTCGTTCTAATGGCTCTCATTAAAAATTTCTTTAATAATCATGCGTCTAAATTTTTAATGAAAAAGCCGGGAAATCTGTTTTCGCTATCCCTCCTGGGACTAAACAATTTGGAATGGCGGTTTTTTATTTGTGCGAATAATACTTGTCTTGGAATATGATGGCAGACGTTATTGTGGATGGCAAAGTCAACCCAAAGGTTGCTCAGTTCAAGATGCGCTTGAAACAGCCTTATCCAAGATAGCAAAAGAAGAAATTCGCGTAATCACAGCTGGACGTACCGATACAGGGGTCCATGCATTGTATCAGGTGGTACATTTTGATACTTTTGTAGAGCGTCCTATCAGTGCATGGATCCGTGGTGTAAATGCATTATTGCCTAATGATATTGCAATATTGTGGGCAACTGAAGCATCAGACAAATTTCATGCAAGATACAGCGCACTTGAGCGACGTTACCTATATTTGTTATTAAATCAGCCTGTTCGGCCAGGAATTAATTCTAAAAAAGTGGGTTGGTATCATCAGCCTCTTGAACTGGAGAAAATGCAAGTCGCAGGCAACATTCTAATAGGTGAACATGATTTCTCATCTTTCCGGGCATCCGAGTGTCAAGCAAAATCCCCCATACGGACAATTACTCAATTAAATATTACACGCCAAGGGAATCTGTTCATTTTTGACCTACGAGCCAATGCGTTCTTACAACACATGGTAAGAAATATTATTGGTTGTCTTGTTTATATTGGTAAAGGAAAGTATTCTACTGAATGGATGTATGAATTACTGGAAGGTTGTAATAGAACATACGCAGCACCCACTTTTTCTCCTGAAGGTTTATATTTGGCTGGCGTGAAATACGATTCAGATTGGTGCATGCCTAAATTAGTTGAAGTGCCAATTATTTCATGTCTTCCCGCATATAATTAATCACATAAAAAATTTATTCATTATTATGTCAGTGCGTGTAAAAGTATGTGGAATTACCCGTTGTGAAGACGCAAAAATTGCAGTTCAGTTAGGTGTTGATGCCATTGGTTTTGTTTTTTGGTCTAAAAGTGCGCGTTATATTAATCCTGATTTGGCATGCCAGATTGCTGAAAATATACCGCCTTTTATTTGTACTGTGGGTGTTTATGTTGATCCAGATACTGATTGGGTTGAAGAAACAGTTAAAGTTGCCAGATTAAATCTACTCCAATTTCATGGTGATGAATCACCAGAATTTTGCAATCAATTTTCTCAACCCTATATCAAAGCGATTAGAGTCAAACAAGACTCGGATTTGCTACAATATGCCAAGCGGTATAGCACAGCAAAAGGATTGTTGCTTGATACTTATACTGTAGATATGCCAGGGGGCACGGGGCATGCTTTTGATTGGAATCTTATCCCTCAATATTTGCCAATCCCATTGATTCTTTCTGGTGGCTTAAATCCAAGTAATGTGGCAATAGCAATTAAACAAATTCAGCCATGGGCAGTGGATGTTTCGAGTGGCGTGGAAGCTTCGAAAGGTATTAAAGATGAGAAAAAAATTTTTGCTTTCATGCAGGGAGTTAAACAATTGTGAGTGCATATGATCTTCCAAATAAAAATGGCCACTTTGGGCCTTATGGCGGCATATTCGTTGCTGAAACTTTAATATCAGCGCTGGAAGATTTACGGAAACAGTATGAATATTATCGTAATGACCCGGATTTTCAGGCAGAGTTTGCTTATGAATTAAAACATTATGTAGGACGTCCCACTCCAATATATCACGCAAAAAGATGGTCTGAGTATTTAGGCGGCGCTCAGATACTTTTAAAACGTGAAGATTTGAATCATACGGGCGCACATAAAATTAATAATACAATCGGGCAAGCAATGCTTGCCCAACGCATGGGTAAGAAACGAGTAATTGCTGAAACGGGCGCTGGTCAGCATGGTGTGGCAAGTGCAACTGTGGCGGCACGTTATGGCATGGAATGTGTTGTTTATATGGGCTCTGAAGATGTTAAACGTCAGGCTACCAATGTTTATCGCATGAAGCTCCTGGGTGCAACCGTGGTGCCGGTAGAATCGGGGTCTCGAACATTAAAAGATGCACTGAATGAAGCTATGCGCGACTGGGTTACTAATGTTGAAAATACTTTTTATATCATCGGTACTGTGGCTGGACCGCATCCTTATCCAATGATGGTCAGGGATTTTCAAACAATTATCGGGAATGAAGCTAAAGTTCAAATGCAGGAAGATTTTAGACAACAACCGGATGCACTCATTGCCTGTGTAGGTGGGGGGTCAAATGCAATAGGGTTATTCTATCCTTATATCGATGATATCAATGTTCGATTGATTGGAGTAGAAGCAGCAGGAAAAGGAATAGATACGAATCAACACGCGGCCACCTTATCGAAGGGTAAGCCTGGTGTGTTACATGGCAATCGTACTTATCTTATCCAAGATGAGAATGGTCAGATTATTGAAACACATTCGATTTCAGCAGGCCTTGATTATCCTGGAGTTGGGCCAGAACATGCATGGCTTAAAGATTGCGGACGCGCTGAGTATGTTGCAATCACTGATGATGAAGCATTAGATGCATTCCATAAGCTGTGTCGCTATGAAGGAATAATGCCCGCTTTAGAGTCAAGCCATGCACTGGCATACGCTGCTAAATATGCACCTACGTTGGCCAAAGATAAACTTCTTCTGGTAAACCTATCCGGTCGAGGTGATAAGGATATGGCAACTGTTGCACAAATGTCCGGTTTAACACTTTAGAGATCGAATAATAAGCACATTTATGTTTTGTAATTTTCTGAAAAGAATTGAGAGCAGCCTGATGCAGATTAATCTGGATAGTATTAAAAATATAATGAGTTGTTTTAGTAAACAGAATCATACTAATAGTATGAATCGTATTTCCAAAACATTTACTGCACTACAAAGTCAAAAACGAAAGGCTTTAATCCCATTTATAACGGCAGGTGACCCTAATCCGGAAATTACAGTTCAGCTAATGCACCAGCTGGTTCAATCGGGCGCTGATATTATTGAATTAGGAGTACCTTTTTCGGATCCGATGGCTGATGGACCTACTATACAGAGATCTTCGGAGCGTGCTTTAAAACATCATGTTAGTCTTAATGATGTATTGAATATGGTAGCTACATTCAGGAAAATGGATACAAGTACACCGGTTGTTTTAATGGGGTATGCAAATCCTATCGAGGCATTGGGCTATGAGACTTTTGCTGCTAAAGCAAATACTTGTGGTGTCGATGGTATTTTGATAGTTGATTATCCGCCTGAAGAATCGAGTGAGTGGGTTCGATGTCTGGATCAATATGGAATTGATGCAATATTTTTATTGTCTCCCACGACGCCTCAAGAACGTATTCAACAAGTAGCAAAAATGGCTAAAGGCTATATTTATTATGTGTCTCTAAAAGGAGTAACTGGAGCATCACACCTTGATCTTCAAGATGTTAGCGCAATGTTGAAACAATTGCGTAATTATATTTCACTACCTATTGGTGTTGGATTTGGTATTCGAGATGGAACAACAGCTAAAGCTGTAGCTGGTTTGGCGGATGCTGTGGTAGTGGGTAGTCGAATTATTGAGGAGATTGAAAAATCTTCTGGCACTGAGCTACTGAGTAATGTAGGAGACTTATTAAACACTTTACGCAAAGCCATAGATGAGAATTAAAGAATGCTAAACATATATATCAGGAAACAGCACACATGAGTTGGTTTCAGAATATTATCCCGCCAAAAATTAAAAGAAAAGAAACAGGCGAAAAGAAAATTGTGCCAGAGGGTCTGTGGAGTAAATGTAATACATGTGAAGCTGTTTTATATTACACAGATCTCACCAAGAATATTAATGTTTGCCCCAAGTGTGATTATCATAATCGTATCTCTGCAAGAAATCGCCTTGATTTGCTGCTTGATCCAGATGGCCGGCACGAGATTGGTGTTGGAGTTATAGCGACCGATGTTCTTAAATTCAAAGATAGTAAGCGTTATGTGGATCGTTTGTCGCAAGCAAAAGAAAATACTGATGAAGATGACTCTTTGGTTGTTATGCAAGGAACCATCAAGACAATACCGATAGTAGTTGCAGCATTTGAATTTGGTTTTATGGGTGGTTCTATGGGCTCTGTTGCAGGCGAGCGATTTGTACGTGGTGTCAAAGCATGTGTTGATCAGCATTTGCCATTTGTATGTTTTAGCGCCAGTGGTGGCGCGCGCATGCAAGAAGGCTTATTCTCATTGATGCAAATGGCCAAAACAACCGCTGCTCTGACACGTTTAAGTCATAACAAGTTACCTTTTATATCAGTTTTGACCGATCCTACGATGGGTGGTGTTTCAGCAAGCTTTGCATTTATTGGTGATGTGGTTATTGCTGAACCGGGAGCACTCATTGGTTTTGCTGGCCCGCGTGTCATTGAACAGACGGTACGTCAGACACTTCCAGAAGGCTTTCAACGAGCCGAGTTCCTGTTACAACATGGTGCTATTGATATGATTATTGATCGAAGACAAATGCGTGACAAAATTGTAACTCTTTGTACGCAATTAATGCGTATTCCTGCGCCAGTAGCTTAGTCAAGGTATTCTTACCCGGATATTGCATGAATTGCACACGTCCTCACTTGTCTCTTGATTCCACAAGGGATTTATCTCAGTCGGGTGTATGAATAACTACACCGCTTCTTCGAAAAATCCCTTGTGAAACCAATATCCTGCGCGATCATCGTGCGAATTCATGAAATATCCGGGTTAATTTTTAATTGAATATCTTTTCTGTTTCAGACAAATAGTGATTCCTATTATATGAATGCATCAAATATAGGGCCTAATTCACTTGCTGATTGGTTGACTTATCTTGAAGAGCTTCACCCCAAAACAATTGAAATGGGATTGGAGCGTATAAATCGTGTTAGATTAGAACTTGGACTAATGCCTGCATTTCCAATCATAATGGTTGGCGGTACTAATGGTAAAGGTTCTGTTTGCGCAATGCTTGAGTCTGTTTTGTCTTGTGCTGGTTATAAAGTTGGTTGCTATACTTCACCTCATTTACTTCAATATAATGAACGTATTCGAATTGATAAAAAAGAGATAGATGATGAGAAACTATGCCAAATATTTAATCATATAAATGCTTCAAGAAAAGAATGTAATACTTCATTAACTTTCTTTGAATTTGGCACATTGGCTGCGGTGTCTTTGTTCATTCAGGCCCGTGTTGATGTGGCTATTTTAGAGGTTGGCTTAGGCGGTCGTCTTGATGCTGTTAATGTATTTGATGCGGATTGTTCGATTCTAACCAGTATAGATTTTGATCATGTTGAGTATCTTGGAGACACACGAGAAAAAATAGGATTTGAGAAAGCAGCAATTTTTAGAAAAAATAAACCAGCTATCTGTTCGGAAATTGATTTGCCTGATTCTGTTCATCAGCAAGCCAGAGAAAGAGGTGCAAATTTTTTTCAATTTGCAAAAGAATTTGGTTTTTCAAGAAAGAATACACAATGGGATTTTTGGGGCCCAAAGGGTTGGCGTTATTCTTTGCCTTTTCCAGCCTTACGTGGCGCCAGACAGTTACAAAATGCCAGTACTTGTCTGGCTGCACTGGATATGATGAATGAATTATTACCTGTTAGTATGAATGAAGTACGTCAGGGATTAACTGAAGCTGTAATACCGGGTAGATTTCAAGTTGTATCAATTCAGCCACTGATAATCCTGGATGTAGCACACAACCCAAGCGCTGCCTCTGTTTTATCTGAAAATTTAGCTGCAACGAAACCGGCTGGAAATACATATGCTGTATTTGCCATGCTACAGGATAAAGATATATGTGGAGTTGTTCAGGAGTTAAAAAATGATATTGATTTCTGGTTGGTATCATCTATTCATTCTTCTCGGGCTGCTACTGTGGATTATTTAATCAATGAGATTCATAAGGCTGGTATTTTAAATGAAAAGAATACCATCTATAAGTTTCCGGATTGTGAAGCAGCTTTTGTTTTTGCCTGTGAACAAGCTACTAAAAATGATAGAATCTGCATATTTGGATCTTTCTATATAGTAGGTGCCGTGTTGCGGTATCTGAACACGCTTTAAGGTAAGTAATAATCGGATATTTCAAATGAATAAAAATATCAGTGAAGAAGAGTTATTACTAAGAAAACGCGCTAGAAGACGCTTAGTTGGCGCAATTGTTCTGGTTATCGTCTCTGTAATTGTATTGCCAGTTATTTTTGATGAACCCAAACCAGAAACTGAGAAGCATGAAATTGCAATTAATTTACCAATAACCGGTAAAAACAATAGAGATGATCTTGTATCATTGCCAAAAGAAGAATTAATGGGTGGCAAAACACTTGATCAGGTTGTCTCACCAGCTGAATTACAGAACCAATCTAAAATTAATCAACAGAATGCCGAAGAAATTATAGAAACACTAACCAAACAGAAACACATTCCGATTCCAGGTATTAAGCCGAAAATTAAGATACATTCAATTGAGACAAAAGCTCCAGCTCCAGCTCCAGCTCCAGCTCCAGCTCCAGCTCCAGCTCCAAATAACGCAGAGATTGTAAAAGGATTTGTTGTGCAGTTAGGAGCATTTTCTGATCAATTGAAAGCTAAGCAGCAACATGCAAGTCTGGTATCAAGTGGATTTAAAACATATACCGAAACACTCAGAATCGATACCAATGTAATAACTCGTGTACGAGTTGGTCCTTTTATGACCAGAAGTGCTGCTGAGGATGAATTAAAGAAATTAAAAAGACTTGGATTTGATGGTGTGGTGACTGTAAGATAGTTTGTGAATTTTAATTAAATTTTAATTTATGTCGCTAAATAACAAGATCCATTTCAATTTTAATCGATGACCGTTTTTGATTATGTCGTTTTCGGTATTTTTCTGGTATCGATAGTTTTAAGTATTATTAGAGGATTTGTTCGAGAAACGCTATCCATAGCGGGTTGGATAGTTGCATTTATAGTAGCCGGAGCTTATGCACTGTACTTTGAACAATTTCTGCCTGCAGAAATTGTGGGTGAAACACTGCGATATGCAATTGCGTTTGTTTTAGCATTTCTTTCAGTTTTACTTATAACAGCCTTAGTAACAATGCTGCTGTCTGCTTTAATTAAAGGCATTGGATTAGGGTTTATAGATCGATTACTTGGCTCTGTATTTGGCTTCTTAAGAGCTCTTATTATTGTCATGTTACTAGTCTTAATAGCGGGATTAACGACAATTCCTAAACAGGTATTCTGGCAACAGGCTGTTTTAAGCCGCCCGTTGGAGGCGGTAGCAACGCAGGTTTTGCCATGGTTGCCAACTGATCTATCAAAACGTATCAGCTACGAAAGAAAAGAAAACCCTAAATATGATTAAATATCAGAGAAATTCAAATATGCTTGTTTGTATGATTGTTCTCCTGTTAAAGCAAACATTTTAACCCGGATATTGCATGAATTCGCACGATGATCACGCATGATATTGGTTTCACAAGGGATTTTTCGAAGAAGCGGTGTAGTTATTCATACACCCGACTGAGACAAATCCCTTGTGGAATCAAGAGACAAGTGAGGGCGTGTGCAATTCATGCAATATCCGGGTTAAATGTTGTCTTAAATCCATATCCTTAAGCTGAATAGAGCAAAACCTACGGAGTATTTCTATGTGTGGAATTCTCGGCATCGTTGCAAAATCACCAGCTAATCAGTTACTTTATGATGGCTTATTAATGCTACAGCATCGTGGACAAGATGCGAGCGGCATAGTAACGGCACAAGGTAATACTTTTCACATGCACAAAGGCCGTGGTTTGGTGCGTGATGTATTTCGCACTAGAAATATGCGAGCGCTTGCCGGAAATATAGGTATCGGCCATGTTCGATATCCTACGGCTGGATCTGCAAGTTCTTCAGCTGAAGCGCAGCCTTTTTATGTGAATTCACCTTTTGGTATTGTGCTAAGTCATAACGGAAACCTGACGAATGCTGAGCAACTCAATCAGGAGTTGTTTAGGGCTGACCTAAGGCATGTTAATACTAATTCCGATTCTGAAGTTTTGCTGAATGTCCTTGCGCACGAATTACAGGAAAGCACTCGTAATTACCAGCTTGATCCAGCAACAATATTTGCTGCAGTATCCGGTGTACATAAACGATGTAGAGGTGCGTATGCTGTAGTGGCTATGATTGCTGGTTATGGATTGTTAGCTTTTCGCGATCCCTATGGAATACGTCCATTAGTATTCGGTACTGTAGAAAATGAATTGGGAGAGGAATATCTGATAGCGTCAGAAAGTGTTGCTTTAGATACACTGGGCTTTAAACTCATACGTGATATAGAACCAGGGGAAGCAATTTTTATTGATGAAACAGGTAATTTTTATAATAAGCAATGCGCAATAAAACATTCGCTCAATCCATGCATTTTTGAATATGTATATCTGGCCCGGCCTGATTCAGTAATTGATGGTATTTCTGTATATGAAACACGATTGAATATGGGTGAACATCTTGCTGAAAAAATAACAAAATCAATGCACCATCTGGATATCGATGTCGTTATCCCTATACCTGATTCAAGTCGTCCCAGTGCTTTGCAACTCGCCAATCGATTGGGAGTTGATTTTCGGGAAGGATTTGTTAAAAATCGTTATGTTGGTCGCACCTTTATCATGCCGGGCCAACAACAACGACGCAAATCAGTGCGTCAAAAATTAAATGCAATGAGCATAGAATTTCGCGGTAAGAATGTTCTGCTTGTTGATGATTCGATAGTACGTGGTACCACAAGTCGCGAAATAGTACAGATGGCACGTGAGGCTGGTGCTCATAAAATTTATTTTGCTTCAGCGGCTCCCCCGGTTAGATATCCCAATGTATACGGTATAGATATGCCTACTCGTCAAGAATTAATCGCAACTGATCGTAGTACTGAGGATATTTGCAATGAAATTGGCGCTGATTATCTTATTTATCAAGATCTGGATGCACTCAATTATGCTATCTCAAAAGTATCACCCACTATAAGAAAATTTGAAACTTCATGTTTTAATGGGGATTACATAACGGGTGATGTAACCTCGGAATATTTGCGTACCATTGAGTTGCAACGAAATTCCAGTCTCCATTTTTTGCACTCCAGATCCAATACACAACTTGATTTAAGTTTAGTCGTTTCTGATTAGCCCTAGGAGGCTGTCCGAGAATAGAAAATATGAAAAACATACCACAACATGAAGTTCTCAATATAGAAAAAGCACAACATATTGTGGTTAAGAATTCGATAGCCGCATTCCCGGACAGCCTCCGAGGAGAAGCTGAGTAAGTTGCTCGTTTTTGCACTTTCATATCAATCTAACCAGTATTGATAAAATAATAAATTATTTCCCGATTGTTATAAAATTTAAGTTATTGCTTGAGGCCCTATAGATATGTCTGATCATTTACAACCAGAAACACTAGCGCTACATACCGGTGTTCATCGTAGTCAGTTTAATGAACATTCTGAAGCAATGTATCTAACTTCAAGTTTTGTCTTTGATAGCGCTGCTCAGGCAGCCGCACGCTTTTCTGGAAATGAGCCAGGTAACATCTATTCCCGGTTTACTAACCCAACTGTAACAGCATTCGAAGAACGACTTGCTGTGCTTGAAGAAGCAGAAGCATGTATTGCAACTTCTTCTGGTATGTCAGCAATACTTGCCTGCGTAATGGGATTATTATCTGCGGGTGATCATATCGTGGCTTCGCGTAGTTTATTCGGTGCAACAGTCAATTTATTCAATAACATTTTGAAGCGATTTAATATTGATACAACTTTTGTATCGGCCACGGATGTCAATTCATGGGAAACTGCTATAAAACCCAATACTAAGCTTTTCTTTCTGGAAACACCATCTAATCCATTAACAGAAATCTCTGATATCACTGAATTATCAAAAATTGCTAAGAAAGCCGGTATTTGGTTAGTAGTCGATAATTGCTTTTGTACGCCCATCTTGCAAAAACCTCTCGAGTTAGGGGCTGATATCGTCATACACTCTGCAACCAAATATTTAGATGGGCAGGGTAGGGTATTGGGAGGTGCAGTATTAGGTGATCGGGATTTGCTGATGGATGGTGGTATATATGGATTTTTGCGTACAGCAGGGCCGACACTGAGTGCATTTAATGCCTGGGTCATACTGAAAGGTCTTGAAACACTCAAAATACGGATGGAGGCACATTCAACGCATGCCCTGCAAATGGCTCAATGGCTTGAGTCTCAGCCTAATGTAACTCGTATATTTTATCCCGGTCTAATTTCTCATCCACAACATGAATTGGCAAAACGTCAACAGAAATCAGGTGGAGGTATTGTTACATTTGAAGTGAAAGGAGGTAAAGAAGCAGCTTGGCGCGTAATTGATACTACGCGATTGATATCGATCACGGCCAATCTAGGTGATGCTAAAAGCACACTGACACATCCGGCAACAACAACCCATGCTCGTATTAGTCAAGAAGCACGGGATGCTGCTGGTATATCAGATGGATTGTTACGTATCGCAGTAGGGTTAGAAGCGGTGCAAGATCTTCAGGCTGATTTGGCGCGAGGGTTATCATAACTATCGCTGATTACACATAGTGATAAGCTGTATCTAATTTACACAGAAATTGTTATGTGACCCTTGAGTAATTATACAACTTCGGCTTTTTGAATGATTACATCTTCAAGCGGGACATTCTGGTGACCGGCATAATCTCCAGTTTTAACTTTCTTTATTTTATCAACTACATCTTGACCTTCAACTACCTTCCCAAATACACAATAACCATAACCTTGCGATGACGATGATTTATAATTTAGAAATCCATTACTGGCAACATTAATAAAAAACTGTGCTGTTGCAGAATGCACATCAGCAGTACGAGCCATGGCTATCGTATAAGCATCATTTTTGAGTTCATTAGCAGCTTCGTTTTGGATAGGTGCTTGTGTTTGTTTCTGTTTCATTCCGGGATCAAACCCACCGCCTTGAATCATAAAATCGTCAATAACTCGATGAAACAGCGTGTTATCATAAAATCCACTGACTACATAATTGAGAAAGTTTTGTACAGTTTCAGGTGCTTTTTCACTATCAAGTTCAAGTTTTATAACACCATAATTGGTTTGTAATCTGATCATATAAGTCCTTTATTAGTTCATGGTTCTTTTTATTGAATATTTTTTTCAAGCATAGGCAGTGTAATGATATCTTCTATAATTACACTGCTCTTAGGTACATCTCTTGAAAATGGGCCACCTGAACCGGTTGGTATAGATGCGATTTTATGTATGATATCAATGCCACTGATTACTTTTCCAAATACAGCATAACCATATCCACCTCGATTGGATGCTTTAAAATTAAGAGATTCGTTATTGGCAACATTTATAAAAAATTGTGCTGTAGCAGATTGAGGATCTGATGTACGTGCCATCGCTATCGATCCAGTTTCATTCTTTAAACCGTTAGCTGCTTCATTCTGAATGGGCGAACGAGTATGTTTTTGATTGAAAGCAGTATCGAATCCACCCCCTTGAATCATAAAACCTGGTATCACACGGTGAAACAATGTATTCCTGTAAAATCCTGCCTCAACATATTGTAAGAAATTTTCAACAGTTTTCGGTGCCTTGTCTGGATAAAGCTCAAGTACTACATTTCCTATATTTGTTTTCATTTCAACTCTTATATTTGCTGCATTAACATTTAGGTTTATTGAAATTAAGATTAGAGAAATCAGAATTTGGCAGAATCGCATATAATTTCCTGTTAGATTGTATTATAGAGGGTGAAAGTTTCGTGCTTGCATTATGCTATACTCATCAATCATTTCTGATTCAATCAAGAACGTCCGGAATTCTATCAAGAAGATAGGTAACTCTACAATTTTATCTATTAGCCTCATGCTTAAAATTTATAACTCAATCGCCCGAGAAAAACAAGATTTTGTACCATTAATACCTGGTAAAGTAAAAATATATGTTTGTGGTATGACTGTTTATGATTATTGTCATTTAGGGCATGCGAGGGTTCTGGTTGTATTTGATACTGTTGTTCGCTGGTTTAAAGAGAATGATTTTGATGTTAGTTATGTGCGAAATATTACTGATATAGACGATAAAATTATCAAGCGTGCACAAGAAAATAATGAATCAATTGGAGCTTTAACTCATCGTTTTATTCAGGCGATGAATGAAGATTCTTCTGCACTGGGCGTTGCACAGCCTACCTACGAACCACGCGCTACTTGTTATGTTGAGAACATGATAAGTATGATAAGAACGCTAATTGAAAAAGATCTTGCATATCCAGCAAGTAATGGTGATGTTTATTATTCTGTACATAATTTTCCAGGTTATGGAAAACTTTCTGGCAAATCTCTGGATGATCTACGTGCAGGTGAACGCGTTGAAATCGACTTTAATAAAAAAGACCCATTAGATTTTGTTCTGTGGAAATCGGCAAAACCGGGAGAACCATTTTGGGAGTCTCCTTGGGGAAATGGTCGTCCTGGCTGGCATATTGAGTGCTCAGCAATGAGTGAACAACTTTTAGGCATACGTTTTGATATTCATGGTGGTGGTCAGGATTTGCAATTCCCACATCATGAAAATGAAATTGCACAAAGTGAGGGTGCACATGATCATCCATTTGTTAACTACTGGATGCATAACGGGTTTGTGCGTGTTGATAATGAAAAGATGTCAAAATCTTTAGGTAATTTTTTTACTGTTCGTGAAATACTTAAACATTATCAACCTGAGGTGGTGCGTTTTTTTATTTTACGTGCTCATTATCGCAGTCCATTAAATTACTCTGATCAGCATCTTAAAGATACAAAGCTGGCGCTTGATCGCTTATATATTGCACTAAAGGAAGCTGAGTCGATTGATATAACGACGATCAATTGGGGTGATGCCCACGCTCAAAAATTTAAATTTGCTATGAATGATGATTTTAATACACCTGAGGCGATTGCCGTATTGTTTGAGCTTGCCAGTAATATCAATAAAACAGGTTCAAGGGAGAATGCAAGTTTACTTAAAGGACTAGGTGGTTTATTGGGTTTATTGCAGCAGAATACACAAGATTATCTACAAAATAAAACTGCTACAGATGAATCGAATTCCCTAACTAATAGTGAAATCGATCGTTTAATTCAACAACGTATAAAAGCGCGTAAAGAATGCCGGTACTCAGATGCGGATAGTATCCGCAAGAATCTTTTAGAGAAAGGAATTATTCTTGAAGATAACTTACTGGGAACTACTTGGCGGCGTCAATAAAAATTCGGACTCAATCCGATTTATCCCGGATATTTCATAAATTTGCGTGATGATTATGCAGCATTTTGATTGATAGAGAAGTTTTATAAAGGAGTGATGTAGTGATTCATACATCCGGCTGAGAAAAATCTTTCCTATCCATCAAAGGACAAAAGAGGGCGGGTGTCAATTTATGAGATATCCGGGTTATATTTTCCAGAATAGGTAACAGTATATGCTTGAGGTGCGAGTCTGCGGATTCAGGTTTATGTAAAATAAATATTTGTTATTTGCAATGACTACAATCAATACTAATTTAGCTATAATTATTAAGTTTTAAGCAGATTGAAGTATAAAAGAGTCATTAGTGATTTGAACGTGGAAAACCCGATGCTCATATAAACCTTGGCTCATGGACTCGAAAGTTTTTTATAAAATTTTTATTTAGCTGATTTATTTAATAGATTTATTTTTTTATGTCATTATTAATTTTAAAGGGAGAGAAATATGAGTATGGAAAGTGAGATAAGAATGAGATTTGGAGGTTTTTGGAACTCCCTTATCCTACTTCTTGTTATTATTGTTTGCCTTCGCTTCTCGAGTCTTGAGCTGGCTGAAGAGAATTTAGCAACAAGAATTCTTTGTGCATTACATCTATTCTTTGGGTGTGTGGCTGCAGGTATTTTATTAGGTATATTAAAAATATTTTTGGCATTCTCCAATCAGACATATACACGCGCTCCAGCATCAGCAAATTTTTCTTTAGGTTTAAAATATGGAATAGTTGCTGGTGGCTTATTGATTTTTATTGTTGGCGTTTTACAACTGAATAATTTCCTGGGTGTATTTCAACCAATGGTCAATGGGATGTTAGCAAAACTAACGGCTGTTTTTGCATAAAACCAGATTGGGGTTAATTAATAATAGACGGCATTATCGCCGCGTGTATCTGAAAAGGCTTGCCTGGCCAGCTCTTCAAAACCGATGCGAGCTAAAAAATTGATTACGGGAATCAAGCCGGTCGCTGTGGAAGGCAGATGAGCTTTACCGGTGGATTGGCGAACGGAGGGACTTTTTTTGTGTCGGCTTAAGGCTTAAGTGTTTTTCTTTCATTAAAATCATGATGGTTCTATTATTCAATAAAAACATTATGCCATTGATTCATATTCCTTATTTTTGTTGTTATGTTACTATTTTGCAGGATTGAGAACATAGGACAAATGTCCTGGTAATAATAGGGAGCAATTGACTATAGAGTTAAGTTGCTTTAACTGTTAGCTTTAAAAAGGTTATATCGCAGTTAGTTGTTGATAATCATGCAACCAATTGAATTTTATATAAAATAGTATTTATGGGTTATTATGTTAATGACTTGTTTATAAAAGAAAATCAGTGTCTATTGACAGTAGCTAACAACTAACGGTGACATAGCCTATTTTGTTCATTTTGAGTGGAGGTAAGCAGTCATGAAATATTTAAAATTTATGAGTGTATTAGGGCTGTGTGTTGTAACGGCAACAGTTTATGCGAAAAGCGACACATTAGATGATCCTGGATCTCAAGCTGCTAGTATTCAAGCAGTTGCAGATTACTGGACGGCGGAGAGAATGAGATCAGCTAAACCAATGATACCTGCAAGGGTGGTCAGCCCTGCTTCTTTGGAAACTCCGGCAGTAGCGGAGCAGGTTGAATTAGCCGAGCCTGGTTATGTGCGTGGCTGTCCTCCTGGTGCTACCAACTGTGATACTAGTCCAAGAACACTGAGTTCTCAAGACTTGGCGTATTCTTCAAGTGCAGCGTATGGTGATTTAATTGAACCAATGCACGGAACCAAACCTGTTAACCCTAGAGATGGTCCTTATGGTCCATTTCAGCGTTGGCGGGAAGCAAACTCTATTACTGCATACCCCAAATCAACTATCGGAAAGTATTTTTTCACGCTCGGTGGTCAAGATTTTGTTTGTTCTGCTTCCGTCATTAATCTCAGTACACTTATTACTGCAGGACATTGTAACTCAGACGGAGCAGGAACTTTTGCTACTAACCGGAAGTTTTGTCCAAGCTGGAATAATGGTGAGGACCCAATACGCGGTTGCTGGGTTGTAATCGATAGTAAAACTTCCAATGCCTGGCACACCGCTGGAGATCCTGACTATGACTATGCTTGTTTAATTACTAATCCTACCGGGCAAAAACTCGCTAACAAGGTGGGCACTACCACGGGTACTTTAGGACGAGCTTGGAATTTTGCTCCCAGTCAAGCCGTACGAACTTTTGGTTATCCGCAAGCAGCACCGTTCGATGGAAAGCGTCTGCAAACAACAGCCTCAACTGAATGGTACACTCAAGATTTCACAGCAGGTGGTCAGATTTCAAAAATCATTGGCAGCGATTTAACAGGTGGCGCAAGCGGTGGTCCTTGGATTTTAGGTTGGACGGGTGGATTAACTGAAACTGCTGATACTGATGGTTCTATTGCAACAGACCCAGGAACCAATTGGGTTACTGGTGTCAATAGCCATAAACGTTGCCTGACTAATTGCAATACACCTCCCACCGCCGTAAATGGAGTATTCTGGCAAGAAATGACTTCCCCCCCATTTATGAACACAGCTGCTGCAGATGAATCTGAAGATATTATTGCAGTCTGTTTTGCTAATGGTGGAGTCTAATATCAACAGAGGCATTTTCAGTGCTATTCATTTAACAACAGAGAGTTAAAAACAAGGCCGAGAGATGCACAAAATCAATCGGCCTTTATTATTGAAAAAAGGAGGGAGGACAAAATGCAGCAAAGTGCAGTATTCAAATTTTTACTTGTTGCAAGTGCTAGCTTTTTTTTAGTTATAGCAGGTTGTTCACAGTCACAGGATAAAGTCGCAACACCACACGAAGCGGACGGTGTTAAAGACTCAAAAATTGAAAACCCGAAGACAGGTGTTGACGATACCAAGACTGAAGTTCATCCGGAAGCTGTAGACGCTTACTGGACGAAAGAACGAATGGAAAAGGCTAAGCCGCCGGAAATGGGGGTGGTTGTTGACCCATAGACCTCAGTTCAATACTTTATAGACACACTGAGCCGAGTGGATGAGTCAACTTTCTTACCCAAAAGCCGCTAGACATTGCTAGAATTGTAGTTGACCGTTTGTTTTTCCTTATCAAGCCCCATGAACACTGAAGATTGTGCCTTTCTTCGATGACGTTCTTCTGTCAAGTGAGTATAAGTCATAAAGATGGGTTAAGTAAAAACCTACTGAGATATCAGCGCACTGGGATGATGAATGAGCATTGAGTATCGATCTTTACTGCGCGACATCCATCCGCGGATTTCAAGAGGCTTTCCCAGATAAGTTGTTAATGCAGGAAATAGGTCAAGATTTATGTTAGCTATACGTATATCAATTTTGTCATTAAAAATCAGTCGAGTGTATTTGCGACTTTTTTTTATGGATACTGGCGTTCCCGTAAATCGTTGCCACCCTTTGTTTTGATTAGAGATCTGAGAGAGCGGATGAGATTGATAGTCTGGCATGTACCAAAGACCCAGTTTAAGTTTCTCGGCTCTTTGTTGCGCATTGATAAGTTCCTCGGCATGACGTAAGTTAGGTGGAATGATACTGACTATAGCCAGCCCATTCTCTAATAAAGCAAGGTTAAGGTGCTTGCCATCCGGCAAATATAAATGAGCCAGTAAGCGCTTATATTTATCCTGTTTCACTTGATCAAATTCCAGATAAACCTTGCTATCCTGTAATTGAGCTTGGAGCCATTTTTTTGCGGCAACGCCGCCGGGTTCTTCTTCTCGCTGACGACCTTCTATTTCTGGTGTATTGATTCCCAGTAAACGAACATGTTTGCCATCTTCCAATACAACGGTATCACCATCATAAACCCTGGCGACATGATGCAAATGGCGATAGGATCGACTGATTATCTTGACTTCCTTTGATCCGGCAGAAGCAGTATCGGAATAGGTAACGCGACCTTGATTATCTTTACTACGGTAAATCTCTGTAGCGAATATCACTGGCGTGGAAAAACTTAGAAATAGGAAAGTGATTAAGTAACGTTTTTTGGTAAAGAACATGGCGTTATCCTGAATGAGTAATCCTGAAAGCAGGCTGTTTTTCATGTTTGATAACTAACGTATAGCGCCATGATGTGCCAGCCTTAGAGAAATATGGCAAAATGAAAAGATTTAACCCGGATATTTCATGAATTCGCACGATGATCGCGCAGGATATTGGTTTCACAAGGGATTTTTCGAAGAAGCGGTGTAGTTATTTATACACTCGACTGAGGATTCGGGGTAAGCAGGCAAGCTGCAAAGCGACTGCTCGCAAAAATTACTTGTGGAATCAAGAGTCAAGTGAGAGCGTGTGCAATTCATGAAATATCCGGGTTAAGAGCGTGAGAATAATGTGTGTTGCACAAGCATATAGAAAGAGAAAGTGAGTTTATGCAAGAAAATAAAATATTATCAGTTAACCTGGATATCGATATTGTTTAAATAAAGTAGATTTCTGCTATCTCTTTCTCTGCATTAATAAAATTTTTGAAATAAATCAGACCAAACAAGTACTACATGAGCCGAACCAAATTATTCTGGCTTATTTTGTACAGCAGGAGTACTTTATTGATGGATATTGACAAAGTAATTGATGGGGCTTTTGAACCCGTATCGAATGCTGTGGCATCTGTAATTTTCTACAGCATTCGATTATTAGAACTTGAGATCAAATTAATATTGGTCTGGTTGGTTGCCGCAGCACTTTTTTTCACTGTGTATCTTGGTTTTATCAATATTCGTTATTTTAGGCACGCGATTGATGTTTTGCGCGGGAAACATGATGCCGAGCATTCAAATGGACAAAATGGACAAATCAGTCGTTTCCAGGCGTTGATGACTTCTTTGTCAGCAACCGTTGGTTTAGGAAATATTGCGGGAGTTGCGGTGGCTATTTCCGTAGGCGGCCCCGGCGCTACATTCTGGATGGCTATTATGGGCATTTTCAGCATGTCTACCAAATTTGTTGAAGTCACTTTGGGTATTAAATATCGTCAGTGCGGGTCCAGACATGATCCAGATGAGATATCGGGTGGACCCATGCACTATTTATATAGTGCTTTTGAACGTCTGCAAAAACCGCAGATGGGCAAATTTATGGCAGGACTGTTTGCGGTATGTTGTATTGGTGGAACCATCGGTGCAGGTGGTTTGTTTCAAGCCAATCAGGCCTATCAGCAGGCATTGATCGTGACTGGGGGAGATGCCGGTTTTTTAGCTGATAAGGGCTGGCTTTTTGGCTTGTTCATGGCCATTCTGGTTGGATTAGTGATTGTTGGTGGCATCCAATGGATTGCAGCGGTAGCCAGTCGTATTGTGCCCATTATGACGATTATTTATATACTCGCCGGTTTTGTAGTCATTGGTTTTCATTATGCAGCCATCCCTGGAGCCATAAAAACCATACTTGAGATGGCGCTGTATCCACAAGCGGGCATGGGTGCTTTAATGGGTGCACTGCTGATGGGCGTACAGCGGGCTACTTTCTCAAATGAAGCTGGATTAGGCTCATCGGCTATTGCTCATTGCGCAGTAAAAACAGATGTGCCTGTCAGTCAAGGTATGGTCGCTATGCTGGGTCCATTTATTGATACTGTCATCATTTGTATGGTTACTGCATTGGTTATTGTGATATCTGGAACCTACGTTGAGGGCGGCGGTATTGAAGGAGTGGAATTGACTTCTCGTGCATTTGCATCCGGTATCTCATGGTTTCCCTATGTTTTATCCTTAACAGTCTTTCTGTTTGCATACTCAACCATGATTTCATGGTCTTACTATGGATTAAAGTGTACTACCTATTTATTTGGTGAACGAGGTGTTGTAGAAGGGGTTTATAAAATTTTATTTTGCTTGTTCATTATCATTGGCGCATCAGCCCAATTATCCAATATTATTTTATTTACTGATGCCATGGTGTTTGCTATGGCAATTCCTAATATCATTGGTTTATATATGCTGGCACCCGAGATCAAGAAAGATTTGCAGGTTTATTTGCAGGATCTGAAAGAAAGGACAGGAAAATTGCCTTGAAAACTAATATAACGCAACCTTCCGAAGGAAAGTGGATTAAAATTGACCCTCGCTAGGTTTTACCGATAGTTATTCAATTCATAACAACATGTTTCATGGCTATAATCAGCTCTAACCCATATCAGCAATTATCTCTTATATCCTTCACTGTGTAGCATGACATCTGAAACTTTAATTGAGGTCAACGACCTGAATTTCTCCTATGATACGCGCGCGATTCTGAAGGGAATCCATATGTCCATGCCGCGTGGCAAAGTCATAGCCATCATGGGAGGTAGCGGATCAGGTAAAACAACGCTGCTCAGATTAATCAGCGGAGCAATTCAGCCAACTTCCGGATATATAAAGTTTGCTGGACAGGTAGTGCATAAGCTTAATCGCGATGCCCTATTTAAGATGCGTCGCAAGATGGGTATGTTGTTTCAATTTGGAGCGTTGTTTACGGATTTGTCTGTCTTTGACAATGTAGCGTTTCAGATGCGTGAACATACTAATTTGTCTGAATCCATGATTCGTGACCTGGTGTTAATGAAACTGCATGCGGTCGGTTTACGGGGAGCGCATCATTTGATGCCTGCTGAGCTGTCAGGTGGCATGGCGCGACGTGTTGCATTGGCCCGTTCCATTGCACTGGATCCCATGCTGATTATGTATGATGAACCATTTACGGGTCTTGATCCTATTTCATTGAGTGTGATTGGAAATTTGATTCGTCGTCTAACAGATGCATTAGGTATGACATCAATTGTGGTGACACATGATGTGCAGGAATCCTTAAAAATAGTTGATTATGTATACTTTATTGCGGATGGCGTCATAGCAGCACAGGGTACACCCAAAGAAGTGAAAGAATCAGTAGCACCCTTTGTGCATCAGTTTATACATGGTGAGGAAGATGGGCCCGTACCTTTTCATTATCCTGCACAGGCCTATAAAAAGGATTTGAATCTGGAGGATACTTTTGCCTAGACGTATCGTATCCGGTATTCAGCATATCGGGCATCGAGTTATTGAGAGCATCTGGCGGTTGGGCTATGCCAGTCGCTTTTTTATACTGGTGTTATTAAAATCTGGCACTTGCTTGCGCCGTTTTAGTCTTGTCATACGGGAACTGTATTTCACAGGTGTTTTGTCGCTTATTATTATCGTGGTATCAGGTCTCTTTGTGGGTATGGTGCTGGGTCTGCAAGGCTACGAGACGTTGCAAAAATATGGTTCAGAATCAGCCGTTGGTACACTGGTTGCATTGTCACTAGTACGTGAATTGGGTCCTGTTGTTGCTGCTCTGTTGTTTGCCAGTCGTGCTGGTTCTGCTATTACCGCTGAGATTGGATTGATGAAGGCAACGGAACAATTGGCGGCAATGGGAATGATGGCCGTTGACCCTGTTGCGCGTGTAGTGGCGCCGCGTTTTTGGGCTGGAGTGATCTCTATGCCATTTTTGGCAGCAATGTTTTCTGTGATGGGTGTTTTTGGTGGTTATTTGGTGACAGTCGTATTTATTGGTGTGGATGAAGGATCCTTTTGGTCACAAATGCAAAGTGCGGTTGATTTCAGATTTGATATCTTAAACGGCTTTATCAAAAGTTGTTTTTTCGGTGTGGCAGTAACGGCCATTGCTGTATTTGAGGGCTATGATGCCCCCCCCACTGCAGAAGGTGTTTCAGGTGCAACAACACGTACTGTGGTGACCTCTTCATTAGTGATTTTAGGACTTGATTTTATTTTGACCGCTTTCATGTTTAGAGGAGTGGGTTGATGCAGCGGACAACAATGGATTTGTGGGTGGGGATATTTGTTATCACGGGTATTGCTGCACTCATGGTATTGAGCCTTAAGGTAGGCAATCTGAATGTTTATAATCCTTCACAGAGTTATGTGATAACAGGAAATTTTGAGAATATCGGTGGTTTGAAGGTTCGCGCACCGGTAAAAAGCTCTGGAGTCGTAGTGGGGCGTGTAACGGATATTCAATTTAGTACTCAAACTTATGATGCTGTAGTAAGAATGAGTATGGACAGCCGGTATCTATTTCCAAAAGATACTTTCGCCAGCATCTTGACGGCAGGTTTGCTGGGCGAGCAGTATATCGGATTAGCCGCTGGTGGGGATGAGGCCATGTTAAAAGATGGTGATAAAATAATGAAAACCAATTCAGCCATGGTGCTTGAAGAACTGATTGGACGTTTTTTATTTAATAAAGCGGCTGAAGATGATTCTTTATGATTGAATTGATATTTTCTTGTTGTTTAGACTTGTTGCATAATATTTAAAATTTTTGGTGAGGGAACAATGAAAAGATTTCTTGGAATGATTTTATTGGTGTTTTCTAACTTATGGGTGTTCCCCGCATGGTCAATGGATCTTGCGCCTGACAGACTGGTCGATAAAACAGTTCGGGAAGTAATAGAGATTATTAAGAACGATGAAGCATTGAGAAATGGCGACAAAGAAAAAATGCTCGATCTGATTGAGACTAAAATACTTCCCCACTTCAATTTTGCGCGTATGACACAACTGGCGATGGGGCAGCACTGGTCAACAGCCGTACCGGAGCAACAAAACAGGTTAGTGGAAGAATTTCGCACTTTGCTGGTGCGCACCTACTCAAATGCATTAACAAGTTATCATAACGAAACGATTGAAGTGCATCCGATACCATCCCTCGGTGATCGTGCGGAGACTACAATAAGAACTGTAGTTATTCAGGGGCATGGAAAGCAACCGGTTCCGATTGATTATAGTATGGAAAAAAAGCCTGATGGATGGAAGGTCTATGATGTAACGGTTGCGGGTGTGAGCCTGGTTACAAATTATAGAGGATCTTTTAACAGTCAGGTTCGTAAGGGTGGTGTGGAAGGATTGCTTAAGATATTAGCTGACAAGAATAAATCTTTGGAAGGTAAAAAATAGCACAAGCGGGTGAATAATATGAATCCATTACTTCCAATGATTTTTCGAGATGATCATAGAATTGTCGTGCAGGGACCTATTACCATTGAAAATGTTGTGGCCATGACTCAATATGGGATTGGGCTATTTAATGCGCATCATTTAGTGATTGATCTGGATAAAGTGACTGAAGTTGATTCAACAATCATCAGTATGCTATTGGAATGGTTACGTGCAACACGCAAAAATAGCTATCAATTGCAGTTTGTCAATGTGCCTGAAAGCCTTAAAAGCTTAATTCAGCTATATGGTATTGTAGAGTTGATTCCGATCACAATACATCATACTGCCCATCAGAATCCTATCTGACAAAATAAATGCCCAGTTGTCTTTGAAATTTAAAACCAATCTTTTTCTAACTTATTCATTCGATGTTGCCTGCAATTGAAGTCAAGCAAGTGTGTAAGAACTTTGGCAATTTGCGTGTATTGACCGATATTGATCTTGAAATTCACACCGGAGAATTCTTTGCTTTATTGGGACCTAATGGTGCGGGTAAAACAACCCTGATCAGTATCATTGCCGGTCTGTCTCTTGCCAATAATGGTTCAGTGAGTGTTATGGGGCATGATGTCATCACGCAGTATCAAAAAGCCCGTCGAAATTTAGGGATAGTGCCTCAAGAACTGGTTTTTGATCCTTTTTTCACGGTACGCGAAACATTGTTAATACAATCTGGCTATTACGGGATCAAGGGAAATACACGCTGGGTTGATGAAATAATTGAACGCTTAGACCTTGCAGATAAGGCTTATGCGAACATGCGTGCGCTCTCAGGCGGCATGAAACGTCGTGTTCTGGTTGCACAAGCACTGGTGCACAAGCCACCTGTTATTATTCTGGACGAACCAACGGCTGGTGTCGATGTTGAATTACGTCAAACGCTCTGGGATTTTATCAAGCAACTCAATCAGGATGGCCATACGATTGTTCTGACTACTCATTATCTGGAAGAAGCAGAAACGTTATGTCATCGTGTAGCAATGCTTAAAGAAGGAAGAATTGTTGCACTGGATAGCACGCAGAACCTGATTGGAAAGTTGACTGCCGGGAATTCGGTACGTTTAAGATTGTTACCGGACACATTGCCATCAGCGCTGCAAGCACTACAAATTAACCATAACAACGGACTGGTTGAGCTGAGAATTGAAAACTATGCACAGGTGGAGTCTATTTTGTCAGCATTACGATCAGAGCATATACAGATACTGGAAATGCGCTTGCAGCAACCTGATCTGGAAGATGTTTTTGTCAGTATCATGAGAAATAGTGGAAATCAATCAAAATGACAGGCTTCTTCACGCTGCTTTATAAGGAATTGCTGCGCTTCTGGAAAGTGGGCTTTCAAACCATATTGGCACCGATGGTATCTACTCTACTTTATCTGTTAGTTTTCTTTCATGTGCTGGAGGCGCATGTTGAAGTTTATCCTGATGTGGTTTATACCATTTTCCTGATTCCAGGATTGGTCATGATGGCAGTGATACAAAACGCATTTGCTAATGCATCTTCCAGCATGATTCAGTCAAAAATCAGTGGCAATATTGTATTTGTTTTGTTATCACCATTGTCTTATCGTGAAATATTTTTTGCCTATATTCTGGCATCCATTGTGCGGGGATTACTGGTCGGTTTGGGGGTTTATCTGGTAACAATGGTATTCTTTGATATTCCACTACAGTTACCTTTTTGGGCGCTGCTGTTTGTTATTATGGGTAGTGCGATATTAGGCACATTAGGTTTGATAGCAGGTATTTGGGCAGAGAAGTTTGATCAATTGGCGGCCTTCCAGAATTTTATTATTATGCCGCTGACATTTTTATCGGGTGTATTCTATACCCTGCACTCATTACCCGCCGGCTGGCAGTACTTGTCTCACCTCAATCCATTCTTTTATATGATCGACGGATTTCGCTATGGTTTCTTTGGTATATCGGATATCTCGCCCTATGTCAGCCTCGTGATTGTGGCAATATGTCTGATCGCAATTTCCATTCTAGCCATTCGAATGCTTAAGACCGGGTATAAATTGCGTTACTAAATTCATTTGTTACCCATCAATTATATTTGCATGCCAAAATAGGCATGAAGGAGACTGAAATGATTACAGCTAATAATGTAAAAACATATATTGAATCATCCCTGCCGTGTGAGCACGTAGAAGTGGAGGGAGATGACGGGCATCATTTTCATGCGCTTATTGTGAGTGCGCAATTTGAAGGCAAAAATATGGTTCAGCAACATCAACTGGTATACAAATCACTGGGTGATCGGATGAAACAGGAAATTCACGCACTATCCATGAAAACGCTTACCCCCGAGCAATGGACTGATAAATCCTGAGGAAGAGTGACAGGAATTCTGTTTTGGGTGACATGTACCAACCTCAAGGCAGTTTTATCAATCGACAATTCGTTATAATTACCTCTTTTATCGCTTAGTCTGGAATTTCATTGTTTAGAATACTCGGTGCTTTTGCTGGTTTCTTTATCCTTGGTATTTTAGGTATCTTTCTGGGTTATTTTGCCGGGAGCTTCATTGACCGGTTCAGGGCTTTCGGCTCTGGCGGGATGAATCCATTTAATACCACACGCCGCCAATCGGTTTTCCTTGAAACGGTTTTTATTTTGATGGGTAAATTGGCCAAGGCAGATGGTCGTGTTTCAGAGACGGAAGTGTCTCATGTGCAACAGTTCATGCAAAAACTGGGCATGACGCCTGATCATCGGCTAAAAGCGATTGCACTTTTCAAGCAGGGCGCTTCTGCAGACTATGATATCCATCCAAAAATTAACGAATTCCTGACTGTCTGTGGCAATTCCAGCAATTTAAAACAGATGCTGCTGGTTTATCTCATTATCATGGGATTATCCGATGGACAATTAAATTCTGCCGAAGAAGAACTCCTGAAAGAAGTGGCTGGACGCCTTGGATATAGCCAGGCAGCATTCAGACAATTGCTTGAGATGGTGTTAAATCAGGCGCATTTTGCTGGCGGTCGGACCATATCAGCAAGCGCACTGGATGATGCCTATAAAGCATTGGGTGTCAGCAAAGAGAATACCGATCAGGAAATTAAGCATGCCTATCGTAAGCTGATGAGTCAATATCATCCTGACAAATTAATGGGACAGGGTGTGCCGGAGGAAATGATCGCAGTTGCCACTGAACAAGCCAAAGAAGTACAAACAGCCTATGATTTAATCAAAAAAAACCGGGATCAGAGTCGTGCAGTCGCATAGATGCCTGGATTGATTGAGTCATGAAATCCTTGCTTTATACATTCCGTCGCTGTCCTTTTGCGATCCGCGCCAGAATGGCGATCAAAGTCAGCGGCGTTGCAGTGGATACACACGAAGTCAGTTTACGCGCCAAACCCAAAGAAATGCTCGAATGCTCACCGAAGGGTACGGTGCCAGTTTTGAAATTTGCAGATGGCAGTGTGCTCGAACAAAGTCTGGATATCATGCAATGGGCGCTCTCTCTGAATGACCCTGAACACTGGCTGGATAGCGACCAGGTCGTATCGGCTGAGATCATGTCACTGATTAAACAGAATGACGAATCGTTTAAACCTGCGCTTGATCTGTACAAATATGCCGTCCGCTTTCCGGAACATTCTGAAGCTTATTACCGGGAGCAAGCTGAGCTATTTCTGGCTGAATTGAATGCACGTTTAAGCAAGGATGGTTATCTGATGGGCGGTCGTTATACATTGGCGGACATGGCGATTTTTCCGTTCATCCGGCAGTTTTGCAATGTCAATCCAGACTGGTTTTATGCATCACCATACCCGCATTTGATTCAATGGTTGGATCGTTTGATCAATTCAGAATTATTCCAAAACATAATGCAGAAAGAAGCTGGTTAAATAACAGGCAATTGAAAAACGTATTTTGGTATTTCCTTCTTTAGGACAGATTCAAAAATAATAACTATGCATAATTAACATATAATGTTATATATGCATAGATGATAAAACGGCATCTTGAAGATAAAATTCGTTCCGTTCTGGCAACCTATTCGTCTGTAGCGCTTATGGGGCCGCGTCAGGTAGGCAAAACAACGCTTGCTCTTGATATTGCGGATACTATTCCATCGATTTATCTTGATCTGGAAAACCGCATCGATCTGCAGAAAGCGCAGCACATTGAAGCTTTTCACAAAGCAAACAGCGATAAGCTGATTATTCTGGACGAAGTGCAACGATTGCCGGATATTTTTGCGCCGATCCGTGGACTCATTGATCAACAACGCAGAAAAGGTAACAAGGCAGGGCAGTTTCTGTTTTTAGGCTCAGCCTCCATTGATCTTCTTAAACAATCCAGTGAAACTTTGGCCGGACGTATTTCTTACATTGAGATGTTTCCGGTTAATGTCCTGGAATATGCAAAAAGCGCCCAGCATGACGAAGCCGTCAATAAGCTCTGGCTGAAGGGCGGTTTTCCAGACAGTCTGTTGACCGGTAATGATGAAACCAGCTTGAACTGGCGCTATGATTTCATCAGAACTTACCTTGAACGGGATATTCCGCAATTAGGGCCAAGAATTCCTGCAGAAACGTTAGGAAGATTCTGGACGATGCTGGCGCATAGCCAGGGAACCAATATCAATGCCGCCAAGCTCGCAACCAATATCGAAGTTTCAAGCGTAACAGTGGCTCGTTATATTGATCTTCTGGTTGATCTGCTGCTAATCCGTAAAATACAACCCTATACGGCCAATATTAAAAAGCGCTTGGTCAAATCGCCCAGAATTTATGTGCGTGATAGCGGTATCACGCATGCGCTGCTGAATATCGGTTCTTATAATGATCTGTTGGGACATCCTGTCGTCGGCAAAAGCTGGGAAGGGTTTGTGATAGAAAATATAGCTTCTGTTTTACCGCCACGCGTCAGGCCCTATTACTATCGAACGGCAGGTGGGGCTGAGATTGATCTTGTCTTGGAATTCGGCGTGAATGAGAGATGGGCGATAGAAATTAAAAAAGGGACATCTTTTAGCCTGGGGCGCGGATTTCATGAAGCTTGCGAAGATATCAAGCCGCAAAAAAAGTTTGTCATTTATGCCGGGAAGGACAGATTCCCGCTACCGCATGAGATTACGGCCATCGCTCTCTATGATTTCATGGATATTCTGAAAGAAAAAAGGGAATAATGGAATTTGGCGGGTGCTTACCTGCTGTAGCAAGTGCACCTTGTTGATCAACATAAGCCCAATTCTTTAGGGTTCCCTTGGGTAACCACAACCAGGGTCACGTACCGAATCACGAATCCCAAACAGATGATGTGCACATCACGAGACCGCTAAATAAATTATGCCCAATTCATCGGCTATACTCTCAATCCGCGACCTGACCGTTCGCAGTAACAGCAGTAAATCTAGCGGGTTAAAGTCCCGTCCGAGGAGTTGTCCGTACGCCTCGGTAGCATGAGGAAGCGGCGTCGTGGTAACGCGGGGTCGT
>CXWL01026448.1_pt1 | contig 32052 bp, 22 predicted proteins | sample 590931 | NCBI WGS metagenome assembly CXWL01 (sample SAMEA3498368, study PRJEB10139) | groundwater metagenome | biome: water well; material: biofilm material | place: Germany | collected 2015-04-27
ACTATGATCCTGATTTTACTTTCAAGTTCCTGTTGATGGCGATAGGCCGATTTGGCAAGTTCGCGCTGGAACCATCCTTCCTCGATACACTCCAAAACCCCGCCACGCCGTTCGATTTCGCTGAATATTTCTTCTGCTTCAGCTTCCATTTTGTCGGTCATCGACTCGATAAAGTACGACCCGGCCAGCGGATCAACGGTGTTCGCCACGCCCGTTTCATAGGCGATCACCTGCTGGGTGCGAAGCGCGATCAGCGCGGCTTTTTCTGAGGGCAACGCCAGTGTTTCGTCCATTGAGTTGGTGTGTAAAGACTGTGTACCGCCCAAAACGCCCGACAGCGCCTGAATGGCCGTGCGAACAATATTATTTTCCGGCTGTTGGGCAGTCAGCGAACATCCGGCGGTCTGGGTGTGAAACCGGAGCATCCACGATCGCGGATTCTTAGCACCGTATTTGTGGCGCATCCGCTTGGCGTAAATCCGTCGTGCGGCGCGGTATTTGGCTATTTCCTCAAAGAAATCTGAATGTGCATTAAAGAAATATGAAAGCCGGGGTGCGAACTCATCGACATCCTGTCCGGCCGCAATCGCCGACTCTACATACTGGAACCCGTCGGCCAGTGTGAACGCAAGCTCTTGCACAGCGGTAGCTCCCGCCTCGCGAATATGGTAGCCGGAAATTGAAATCGTGTTCCACTGCGGGACATGCTTAGTGCAATACTCCATCATGTCGGTAATCAGCCGAATCGACGGCACCGGCGGGAAGATGAACTCTTTCTGCGCTATGTATTCTTTCAGAATATCATTTTGAAGGGTGCCGGTAACTTTGTCGAACGGCACTCCCTGTTTTTCCGCTACGGCAAGATACATGGCAAGCAGAATCGACGCCGGCGAGTTGATCGTCATCGAGGTCGACACTTTGCCCAGATCTATCCCGCCGTAAATGATTTCCATATCGGCCAGCGTATCAACCGCCACGCCGCACTTACCAACCTCGCCCAATGAGCGCGGATGATCGGAGTCGTACCCCATCAGGGTCGGAAGATCGAAGGCCGTCGAAAGGCCGGTTCCTCCGCTTGCGAGAATGTATTTGAACCGTTCGTTGGTTTGTTTCGGGGTACCCATACCGGCGAACTGACGCATGGTCCAGAGTTTGGTACGATATAAAGTATGGTGAACGCCACGCGTGTATGGGTATTCACCGGGAAGTCCGATGTTGTTCCAGTAATACTCATCGTGGTCGGACCCTTTGATATTGTCGGGGGTGTAGAGTTCATTAATATCGACACTCGATACCGTAAAAAAACGGGGTCTCGACTTTTTGCCGCGCGCCTTGGCGGCAGTCTTATCCCATTCGGTCAGCCGTGATTTGAGAAACTCCAGGAACTTATTCGAAAACATCGATTTACTCCAACTCCTTGATAAACTTAAGTATACAAACTCCAGAAAGACTGCGCAAGCTCATAGGGTAGATTCGGCTTTACACGTTCCACTTGTTCAATGCCTTCGCAAACCCCAAGGCATGCAATACGATCACCTCAGTTTGGCCCACCCCATAACTCCGCAATTTGTACACAAATCATACAAAATCCTATACTGGCTACCGAACGGGCGCTCAGACACAAATCGTATTCAAGGATTGGGTTGTTTAGGTCGATAATGATACAGACGACATAGATACGAATGAACCAACTCAAGCGCTCAGAGGGAACGGATCAACCATGATTCTCAAAAGACAAACCGGCATCTCGTTGCTCGAGGTGATGATCGCCATGGTTGTTCTTGCCATCGGTGTATTGGGACTCGCTCCACTAGTAACAGTGGCTATTTACGGTAACACTTACTCCAACGACCTCACGGTCGCTAATTCACTGGCTGAAAAAGAAATGGAACGGCTGGTGAATATGAATACCTACGGTTCTCTCCCGTTCGTCACGGTTACCGATTCAGTCGGGGGAACCTACAAAGTTGTACGAACAGTCGATGACAATGCCACCAACACCGCGGTACCGATCGGTGTGTATCGTCTCACGGTGGCGTTGACCTGGTCCGACCAAAAGGCCATTCAACGATACGCAAACCTGACAACGTATAAACCAATATCATGAACAACACATATCACCACAACACATCGATCCGCAATGCACGCGGATTCACCCTGTTGGGACTTCTGGTCTCGCTGGCACTATCCATGCTCGTAAGTGTCGCGGGATTGGAATTTTATATGTCGATGCACAATCAATCGATCGCCCAGCAGAATATATCCGACATGCAGCATACGCTCCGGACGAGTTTGGACGATATCACGCATCAACTCAAGAATGCCGGCGCGAATCTGCCTCAGGGTGTTTTGTACATTCTGGCGTCGAACTCCAATCCCGATACGCTCGGAATGCGGTTTGCTCCGATGGGGGCATCGGTTTCTATCGGTGAGCATACTCTGATCCAACAGGCCAATCCTATACACATTACGAAGGGTACCGACATGACTAAGTTCACTGTCGGTCAACCCGCATATTTATGGCACGCTTCTCTGAACACCGGAGAATGGTTCACTGTAACGAATATCCAGTTTAATAACGGGAACGGCTGGCTGGAAATCAGTCATTTGGGACAGGATCTCCTGTTCGCTCCCATCCCGGGCGATTTCGTAATCGCCATGCAGGAAAGTCGGTATTTCATCGATAAGGCCGATTCAACTCACCCCGTATTGATGCGTTCACAAAATGGCGCCGCCGCTCAGATATTTGCCGATTTCGTGTCAGATCTGCAAGTGAGCTTCATACGATCCCAGGGGGATACGGTAATGGTGCCAACCGCTAACGACACGGTATATGTCGCGCGGATATCGTTGATCTCGCAAACTGAACAACGCGATGTTGAGTACGAAAAATTCGGTCACGACGGTCGCCGCTACCGGACACTTGCAACCGAAGTACTCTTGCGTAATCGAAGATTCTCCAGTTAAGAAGGATAGTGAATATGCGTTACAAATTACAATCCGAAGCCGGAAGCGCCCTGTTGGTGGTCGTAGTGGTTCTGCTTATGACTACCATGATCGGGCTGTTCATGTCAACCAATTCCGACGACGATATTGCACTGTCGGGTAACATGCACAACGCAACCAAGGCATTTTATTCAGCAGATGCGGGCCTCGCAATCGCCAAGGCGAAGCTCTGGACCGATTATGTTAATTCAACTCAGACATCTCCGCCCAAAGCCGCGGGAGTAATCGGCGATCGCCAATCATACATTGCGTACCTTAATTCGCTACCCTTGGCCGATCTCGGAAGCTACAAAGTGGCTCAGAATGTCAGTCTCGGCGAGAATCAGTTTGTCGACAGCATAATGGTAACCCGTCTGGACCAGCCCGGCGCTACGGTGCTAACGGTAAGCTCAATCGGTCGCGGTGACGGCAATGCGTCTCAAACCGTTAGCGCAGTCTATCGAGTCGAGGGCGAGCCATTCAAAGGATTCGACTTCGCGATTCTTGCAAAGAACGTTAATTGTATCATGTGCCATGCCACGATTGATAATGTTGATAGAGTATGGAATACTGATGCGACCAAGAAAGGTACGTATGACCGGGTCAAAGTCGCTTCGCTGGAATCGATGTTGATCCGAACGACTTCGGCCGAATCATATGTGGCTGGTACCGTGTACACTCGCGGCATTGTTACCGACAAGGCCGGCAATCCCATTACCAATCTGTCACCGACGGGAATGGGACTTGGCGGATACGCAATCGGAAGCACCGACGGCAAAATTACCGAGCCGATGAGCAATGTCAGTCTCACTACGACGACCGGATCTCCGCTTCCGCAGTTTGGCAACCTATACATGAATTACCCAACCAACCAAGCGGATATGACCGACGGTTCCCTTCCTTCGGATTTTCCACCTCCGTTTCCTGACGACAATGGAAATAAGTTGGTAGATAACGCTGAATTTGCATCCGTTGCTCAAGGTAGCACCGGATCGATTTCAGGCGGTATTATTTATTCAGTTCCCGGCAATTCCACATACAACAGTGGCACACTTCCCGGCGCGGGCAATACAACTTCGATTAGTCAGAGCCAAACGGGTAACGTGATACTGGTAGGAACCGCGGCCAATCCGATCGTTTTGAACGGAAATATCGCAATCGACGGTGATGTCATCATACAGGGACCAGTCAAGGGCACGGGTCAGATTATAGCGCGTGGCAATGTTTATGTCACCGGAGATTTGACGTATGCTGATGGCACCTCCGGCGGCAATCGGACATTTGGCGTCGCCGCTGACGGCACGCAAAATGCGTTTTCTCTGGCGGCAGGGAAAAACATTTTGGTGGGCGACTACCTTACCTCCAGCGGTGGCAACATTAATGACAAGTTGTCCGTCGACCCCGGAAACCTGAGTGCTAACGAGAAGTTTTCATTCACGCAATCAGAGATGACCTTATTTAATCGCGGTGAATGGACCAAGACTCAGGCGTTTCTTCCCAGTAAAACAGGAGCCCTCGTCGCTAATACGACTTACAATTCGTCGTATGTACCTCGGTATTATTCGATGAACGAAGGCGATCCAGTGTACATCTACAACAAGAACGGAGCAGGAAAAGGTACTTACTGGGATCCGGCGTTGAAGAGCTGGATGGGATCTGAGCATGCATCCTCGTATGATCTGACGAAGCTCACCATGCTGAATGCCGGTGATCCAGCATTGGCCAATGCCAAGACCATTGCACTTTCGGCAACAAGCGGCTGGATAACACCTGCAAATCTCAAGAGTCTGTGGATTTCCGATGAAACCCAACGACCGGCCGGCTCTGAGTTCAAACTCGACGGTCAGATGTATTCCAGCAATTCAATTTTTACTCTGGCTCGTTCTGCCGGCAAAACTGGCGGAAAGATGACCGTGAACGGTTCTATTGTGGCGGCGGATGTCGGTATTCTCGTTGCTACGGCGCTCAAGATCAACTACGATCAGCGACTCAAGTCGTTCCTGAAGATTAAAGACAACAGCAAGGTTGCCGTGGCACAGGCAAGCTGGATAGCGGAGTGATTTTGGGGAGTCGAGTGACAGTTATTTCCGCGCGAAACGGGCGTATAGTTCATCGCCGGATTTGTACGGATCGGACTTGCCAGCGAGAATATCTTCGATAAGCCGGTCAAACTCAGACTGCGAGCCGAGTGAATCGAGAAACTCCTGCTGAAATCTACTTTGCAGATGATGCAGGAGTTTTTTCTTGAGCTGGTCCTTTCGGTGTCGCTCGAACTGACCATTAGATTTGATAAAAGCCAGATGTTCGCCAATTCGCTGGTGTAACAGCTCGACATTTTTGCGGTTGATCGCCTCGGTCGAAATTACCGGCACCACCCAACCGCCTTCCACTTTTTTTCTCATCCCCAAAGTCTGTGATAATTCCGCGGCGATCCGTTCTGAGCCGGGGCGGTCGGATTTGTTGACGCAAAAAATATCGGCGATTTCCATCAGTCCTGCTTTCATCGTCTGCACCGAATCTCCAGATTCCGGAACGATCACTACCACGACAGTGTCACAGGCATCGATAACATCGAGTTCCACTTGCCCCACGCCAACTGTTTCCATTATCGTGATATCAAAGCCGAATGCGTCGTAGACTAAAGCAACATCATCGGAAGCGGCCGCCAGCCCGCCGGTAGCGCCGCGCGTGGCCATCGAACGAAAGTAGATACGGCCATCGGTGGGGAATTCACCCATGCGCACCCGGTCGCCCAAAAGCGCGCCTCCGGTAAATGGCGATGATGGATCAACTGCCAATATCCCGACTCGTTTCCCTTCTTTGAGAAATAGATGAGCCAGCCCATTGACAAGCGTGGATTTCCCCGAACCGGGCGGCCCGGTGATTCCCAAACGAAAGCTCTTACCAGCCCTGGAGTACAGACGTCCGAGAATCTCACGGAATCCGTCGGCTCGATTTTCAACCTGCGATACCAGACGCGAAAGCGATCGTATGTCGCCTTCAATAAATCCGTCAAGCGCGTTCATGCATGTACACTCGGAGTTCCGTCGCCGACGGTCAGCTTGATATCGCGAAGCCGTATCTGCGGCTGGGTTACGCCGTTGTAGGTATTGTATTCAACCGCGTACACCAGATCAACCAGCGATCCGCGATCAACGATTTGCCGGGCATAGTCGCCGAATCCAAATCCGATGACATCGAAAACCGAATTTCCCTTCCGAACTTTCATCTTGAGATGATTGTTGCCGACGGTGTACGGATTTCCCAGTACCTCGCAATTGCGCGTAAGGAAAATCGGCCGCATGTTCTGTGGTCCGAATGGCGAGAAGGCCTCAATCGCCTGCATAAAATTGTCGTCGATCTCGGAGAGTTCAATTTGCAGATCAATGAACAATTTCGGGACGATGTCGTCAGATGACAGATATTTTTGTGATGCATCGATAAAGCGGCGACGGAATTCAGGAATATTTTCAGCCGCGATTGAAAGCCCCGCGGCATATTTGTGACCACCGTAGCGAATCAGCAGATCTTCGCAATCTTTTAGCGCCTCGCACAGATGGAATCCGGGGATCGAACGAGCCGAACCCTTCCCCTCCCCGTTGACAACGGCAATCATCACCGTCGGTAGATGGAATCGCTCGACCAAGCGCGAGGCCACTATCCCGATCACTCCCTGGTGCCATCCTTCGGCAGAAAGCACGATTGCATGATCATTGGCCAGATCTACAACTTCGCTCATTTGTGCAAGCGCTTCTTCAAGCGTCTGCTCGTCAATCTGTTTGCGTCGGCGGTTTTCTTCGTCGAGTTTGCGCGCAATCTGCGCGGCGAGCTTTTCATCGCGGGTGGACAGTAGTCGAATTGCCTGACGGGCGTCGCCGAGACGTCCCAGCGCATTGATACGCGGGGCTAGAATAAACACCACCTGCCCAGTGCCGATCTCTTTGCCAATCAAACCCGAAACGAACTGGAGCGATTTGAGTCCCGGTTTGGTCGTACGGCCAATTTGGCGGATGCCGAATTTGGTAAGAATACGATTTTCTCCCACCAGCGGCACGATATCAGCTGAGGTTCCCAACGCAACCAGATCGAGATGCTCGTGCAACTCTCGTTCATCCTGATTGAGTACTCGGTAAAGCCCCTGCGCGAATTTGAACGCCACCCCCACGCCTGACAGCTCACCGCCATAATCGCATCCGGGCTGTTTCGGGTTGATAATCGCGTGGGCGTTGGGAATTGCATTGGCCGGTTCGTGGTGATCAGTTACCACCACATCGATTCCCTGCGACCGCGCATACTCGACTTCGTTAACAGCCGTAATTCCGGTATCGACCGTAACTATCAGCGAAACTCCTTGCGCTTTGGCTAAGTCTATACCATCAATTGACAGGCCGTACCCTTCCACCAGCCGATTGGGCAGATAGAAATCAACCTGCGCGCCGAGTTTGTTTAAAACCATGTACAAAAGCGTGGTGGCCGTGATCCCGTCGACATCGTAGTCGCCGTAGATCATGACCTTCTCGTTTTCGTACAGGGCTTTGACTACCCGGTCGATGCCAGCTTTCATTCCCGTCATGATGAACGGGTCTCTCAGATCGGCCATCTCAGGGTTTAGAAATTTGTTTATCTGCTCGAAGGTATCAAGATGCCTGTTGACCAGAATCTTGACAATATTGGCCGGAAGACTGGCCTCGGCAGAGAGCCGGCTGACCAAATCAGCATCTGGCTCAGGCGCCACTACCCATCGCGGGGTGGACGTTTTGTGCGCCCAGATCATAATCGCATACCCTCCATTTCTGGAAAGCTGCGGAAAGCAGGGATATAAGCCGAGTTCTGTGACTCCCGTAAAACGGAAGCAACAGTCATTTATCTAGGCGGTCGGTTACCCGAACGCTCATGCGGCCTACCCGGGAATCAGACGGAGCGAATCAACTCCTCTTCCCTTATTTGGCCTTGCTCCGGACGGGGTTTACCCTCGCCATCTGTTACCGGATGGCGCCGTGGTCTCTTACACCGCGTTTTCACCCTTACCCCGCTTGCGCGAGGCGGTATAGTTCTCTGTGGCACTTTCCGTCGGATCGCTCCGCCCCGGCGTTACCGGGCGTCCCGATTCTTTGGAGCTCGGACTTTCCTCACAATAAACTGTAGTTTACTGCGCGACTGTTCTCCCTGCTTTCTGTGGCTTTCGATTTATATAACAACATAACAACAACTAACTTCGTTTTCACGCCGCACTACATCATCCGGCGATAATTGGGCGACTCTTTTGTTATCGGCACCGAATGGGGATGAGACTCGACCACTCCGGCACTGGTAATCCGCACCATTTTGGCCTCCTTGCGCAAAAGCGACAAATTTGCCGCGCCGCAAAGACCCATCCCGGCCCTCAGTCCGCCAACCAATTGGTAGACCATCTCCGAAAGCGGTCCGCGATACGGGACCCGGCCTTCGACTCCTTCGGGGACGAACTTGGACATTTCGTCTCCGCTATCTTGAAAATACCGGTCGGCGCTTCCCTGACGCATCGCACCAACCGATCCCATGCCTCTGTACACTTTGAACGATCGCCCCTCAAATAACATCGTTTCGCCCGGGGATTCTTCAACTCCCGCAAAGAGCGACCCCAACATCACCGCGCTGGCGCCACAGGCAAGTGACTTGGCAATATCGCCTGAATATCGAATGCCGCCATCGGCAATTATCGGAGTTCCTGATTTAACGGCCGCCTCGCAAGCATTGATGATCGCGGTTACCTGCGGCATACCGGCGCCGGTCACAACCCGAGTTGTACAAATCGAGCCGGGACCAATTCCGACTTTCACGCAATCCGCGCCTGCATCTATCAGCGCTTTGGTTCCTTCTCCTGTTGCCACGTTTCCAGCCATCACGGGAACTCCGGTAAACATTTTCTTAAGCTCTCTTACCGCCCCAAGCACTCCTTCGCTGTGGCCGTGCGAAGAATCAATAGCCAGCATATCAACACCTGCCGCAACCAGCAATTCAGCTCGCTTGGCGAGTTCCGCGCCGACTCCCACTGCCGCCGCAACTCGCAGTCGACCACGATCGTCTTTGCTGGCGCTTGGATATTGAATCTTCTTCATGATATCCTTGACCGTGATCATTCCCTTGAGCATATAATTATCATCGACGATCAGCAGTTTTTCGATACGGTGCTTATGCAGGATTTCTTTCGCGGTATCCAAGTTGGTTCCCTGCTTCACCGTCACCAAATTTTCTTTGGTCATAACCGCGCCGATGAGTGCTGAAAAGTCTTTTTGAAACCGAAGGTCCCGGTTGGTCAGAATGCCAACTAGACGGCCATTGTCGGTGATCGGGATGCCGGAGATGGAAAACTGTTGCATCACCGTTAGCGCTTCGGCGATAGTCTTGGTAGGAGGCAACGTAATCGGATCGACAATCATGCCTGATTCCGATCGTTTGACCTTATCGACTTCAGCGGCTTGCTGTTCCGGCGTCATGTTTTTGTGAATGACACCAAGTCCGCCCTGACGAGCCAACGCGATAGCCAGACGGGCTTCGGTAACTGTGTCCATCGCCGCAGAAATCAAAGGAAGATTCAGCTTGATTCCCGGCGCGATTGTGGTCGTAATATCCACATCTTTGGGAAGTACCGACGAATGCGACGGCACCAATAGGACGTCGTCAAAAGTCAGCGCGATATCGTCAAAAATCTTTGCCATAGTGTAGTTCTATAACCGCCACGCCCATCGCGTGGTTCAAGCTTATTTATCTATCAATTCGAATCGTTTTCATCCCAGTACAGCAAACAGCCGCAGTTGTCGCAGGTATTGATCTGATCCCCACGTTTTATTTCCTGCACTTTTTTTGGGGTGAGGGCTTTGAAACAAGCCGAACAGGCACGTTTACGAACCGCCACTACCACACGCCCGCCCTTGCCTTTGCGAACTCGTTCATACGTGGAGAGGGTGGCTCGTGATACGGCGGTCAAAATCTCCTGTCGACCCGTGACTTTTACCGAGACCTTGCTTCCGATAGAGTCGATTTTCTCCTGCAATATTTGAAGCTGTTTGGTGTTGTTGTCTCGTATCTGCGCTTCGCGTTCTTGAAGCGTCACGATTTCATTTTCAAGGTTGGTCAACCGGGACATTGTCTCCAATAACTCGGTTTCCCGTAACGAAATGGCTCCTTTGATGGCATCGATTTCAGCGACCAACGCGTCGTATTCTTTGTTGGTCTTAATCGACATCATCTGATGTTGGTATTTAGCCAGTTCCGATTCTTTACCTTTGGTTTCGAGTTCCAGAGACTTCTGTTTGACTTTGGCTTCGGAAATCTGCTGGGTGGTTTCGTTCAGTTTGCGAGTGGCTTCAGCAATTTCCCGGTTGAGATTCCCCATCATATCGGGAAGGTATTCCTTGGACCGCTCCAACTCCCCCAGGTCATAGTCGATCACCTGTAATTTCAAAAGCATTTCAAGATCATGTTGCATATATCGTCGATCCTCCATAGTCGGCTATAAAACAAAAAACGCATTCTCCTGTATTAGGGGAGAATGCGCGGCTTTTCGTAGTGGTTGGCCACCGTTTGCCTGCATTGTCGCGCAAGACGGTAAGCCGGTAACAGGTACTATATCTAAATCGAATCATATTCAAACTATATGGGCAATACTGGACTCGAACCAGTGACCTCTCGGATGTGAACCGAACGCTCTAACCAGCTGAGCTAATTGCCCGGGCATCCTTTCATCCAAATTCCTGGGCCCTGTAGGGCTCGAACCTACGACCCGTTGATTATGAGTCAACTGCTCTAACCGACTGAGCTAAGGGCCCGAACCTCTATAGTTTTGAATTATAACCTGATAGTAACCAAAGGTCAAGAATGTTCTGAAAAGAAGCCTTTCGTCCTTCGACTATTACCAAGCGTGACGACAACTCAAAGCCGGACAACAGATTGCACGACTAAGCTCGTTTAATAACGATCATCGTTAGGTCGTCGAAAACATGATCGGGTGAACAAAATAACATGACTGCCTCGTAAATCGCGTCCTGAATCTGGCGAGCCGACTTGGTTTGGTTGGCTTTTATCACTTGTATCAGGCGGTCTATCCCAAACTCTCGCCCCTGTTTGTCGAAAACTTCGGTGACACCGTCGGTGTACATCACAATGATATCCCCGCGCCGCACGACCATTGCCCGTTCTTCGTACACTGCGTCTTTAGTCACACCAAAGACCGGGCCACCGTCGACCAATTGTTCTACCGTTCCATCTGTGGAAATCATGACCGGCGGATTGTGCCCACAGTTACTGAAAGTGAAAATGTGGTTGCGGGCATCGAGCACGCCATAGACTGCGGTTACAAAATTGCCCGGATCCAGCGATTCCCAGAGGAGCGAATTCACTTTCTGGCAGATAGTCCGGATAGAATAGTTGTTTCTGATTTCTGCTATTATCGAGGCCCTGAGCGAGGCCATGATAAGCGCCGCGGGCATCCCTTTTCCGGAAACATCGCCGATTGCTATTCCTGTGTGACTACCGACAATCGGAATAAAATCGTAGTAATCGCCACCGACTTCGCCGGAGGATACATTTCTTCCTGTTACATCGTACCCGGTAATGATCGGGTCTTTCTGCGGTAGAAAACTCTGCTGAATCGCCCGCGCGATATTAAGCTGTTCTTCGAGTTTCTTGGCGTTGAGTGTTCGGGCATGAAGCCGCGCCCGCTCTACCGAAATCCCCGCCTGAGAGGCAAACGCCGAAAGCAGTTTCAGGTCGCGCTTGCTGTACGCGTTGAGTTGATTGGATTCAAGATTCATGACACCGATCACCCGATCATCAACTTTGATTGGCGCTACTACCTCGCTTCGCGTACTCGTGTGCGCGTCGACATACCTATTATCAACCGATACATCCGGAACTATTACCGGTTCGCCTGTGGTCGCGACATGGCCAATCAACCCCTGACCTATCTTGAGCTGTACTTTTTCGTCTTCTACTGGATCGTACCCGATAATAGATTGCGATTTAATTCGGTTTTCTTCCGGATCTATCAGAAATACTCCACCGGCATCGAAGTGAACTACGCGCTTCAATGAATCGAGAATCTTGCCCAAAAGTTCGTCAAGATCGAGCGAGCCGGACATGCTGATACCCACTTCGTACAGCATATTCTTTTCGAGCGCCTCACGCTTGAGTTCGCGATAGAGATGAGCGTTGTCGATCGCCACGGCGATCTGATTATTTAGACCGGTAAGAATATCCAAGTCGGCGGGAGTGAATTCGCCATCCAGTTTATTGAATGCTCTTACCACCCCGATCATTTTCCCTTTGCCAATTAACGGGACAGAGATCTCTGAGCAAACATCGAGCTGAGCTATCCGGGCAATTTCGGTGTCAGAATGCGGATCGTTTTTTGCGTCGTTCACGATTATCGGTTCACGATACTGGGCTACCCAGCCCAATACTCCTTGTCCCAATTCACGCTGAAATTCGATAACTTTCTGGTCGGCCGCTTTCATGAGGCGCATTTTCATATCGGTGCGTTCATGATCAATCCGAAATACAAGCGCCGCTTCGGCATTGACCGCTGTCAGCACCAGCTGTAACACAAGGGGTATCAATTCTTCGTAGTCGTTGGTGTTGTTGAAGATACGAGCGGCCTCAAGCAGAAGCTTTTCTGTTCGTGTGTAGTTGGCATTTTGGTGCATACGCCGCTTAAGGTACAGGATGGGGTTAGATTGTCAATCAGATTAGGTTTAATGTTGATTAACGTCTGAATCGCTCTTCAACCGCATGAATTATTGTGGTAATTGTAGGGCAGGAGCCCTGCGCTCTTGCGTCCTGCCGTCTTGATTTTTTCCAAGAAGGGCGGGAGCGCCCTTCGAAGCTCAGGACTACGCTGGGCTCCCGCCCTACGGCTACAACCACAAATGCCGATCGAGCGACCGGTAGTGCACTGCCTCGGCTACATGACCCATCTCGATTGTATCCGAACCGGCCAGATCAGCAATCGTGCGCGAGACTTTCAGAATCCGATCATACGCCCGTGCCGACAAACCCTGTTTTTTGATTGCCAACCCCAGCAACGCCTGAGATTTCTCGTCAATCAGGCAGTATTTGCGAATATCTCGCGACTCCATTTGCGCGTTGGAGAATATCCCTTTCTCATCTTTGAATCTCTCAAGCTGTCGGTCCCGCGCCTCGTTTACCCGATGACGAACCACTTCCGAAGTCTCCCCTTTTGATTCCCCGGACAAGTCTTTGAACTTGACCGAGGGCACGGTGATATGAATGTCAATCCTATCCATGAGCGGACCGGATATGCGCGACATATACCTTTGAATCTCAGCCGACGAGCAGTTGCACTCGTGGTTCGGGTCGCCGTGATACCCGCAGGGACAGGGATTCATGGCGGCCACAAGCATGAACCTCGCCGGATAAGTAAGCGTGGTAATAGCGCGGGAGATCGTTACATGATGATCTTCCATCGGCTGGCGGAGCATTTCGAGAATGTCTTTTTTGAATTCCGGCAGTTCATCAAGAAACAAGACCCCGTGATGTGACAGCGAGACCTCGCCCGGCTTGGGGACAGATCCTCCCCCCACCAATCCCGCATACGACACCGTATGATGAGGCGCTCTAAACGGCCGCGTGGCCACCATTCCCGCCCCCGGCTGAAGGCGGCCCGCGACCGAGTGAATCTTAGTGGTTTCGAGTGCTTCGGCGACGGTCATGTCCGGTAAAATCGTCGAGACCCGTCGCGCCAGCATGGTTTTGCCCGACCCCGGAGGCCCGATCATAATGATATTATGACCGCCCGCCGCCGCGATTTCGAGTGCGCGCTTGGCTGACTCCTGGCCCTTGACATCGGAAAAGTCGTTGACATATCGCCTCGCCTGCTCAAATACTTCTTTTATGTCAATCGTGAATGGACTGATAGTTGAGGTATCCTCAAGAAAGTGAATTGCCTGCTTAAGCGATTGCACCGGGTACACCGGGACAGTCCCAGCGATAGCCGCCTCGCGCGCGTTTTCATAGGGGACAATCAATCCCTTAACACCGTTGTTCGGTTTGAGATGCATGGCCATCGGCAGCACCCCCGGCACTGCCCGAACGGCTCCATCAAGCGAGAGTTCTCCAAGCAGAACGAAATCGTCGCACTTGTCGCGTAGTATCTGTCCGGTTGCCGACAGGATCGCAACAGCGATCGGCAGATCGAACGCAGAACCTTCTTTCTTAATATCAGCCGGCGCCAGATTGACCGTTATTTTTTTAGAGGGAAAAACAAAATCCGAATTCTTGATCGCGGCAGTCACTCGCTCCTTAGATTCACGAACCGCACCATCGGGGAGACCGACGGTAACGAACTGCGGGAGCTGTTGTTGAATGTCGGTCTCGACTTCAACCGTGTACGCTTCCACACCGAGCGTGGCTGACGACAACGTCTTTGAGATCATCTGAACTGAACTCCTTTCCTGCTGGACCGCAAGTCCAACAATAAACGGGGGCCGCTTTGCGACGGCCCCCGTCGGCCAGGCGCCGCCAAACGACGCCCGGCAGGTTGTGATTTCTCGCTGTCCCGCAAGCAGGATAGGGGGAGGCACTGTCAGGGGATGTCAGTACAAATGAGAAATGACAAAAAAAGGCAGATACCCAAGGGTACCTGCCAATTATCGAATCATGACAAGTGGTGTCAGGTGCCACACCCGACACTTTATTTTGATCTGACGGTCAGGAGGAGCACCTGACCGCACGGAGAAATCCTTGGAATTGGCAACCTACAAAATCGACGGATACAAACAAATCGTCTTGCGAATAGTCAAATTGCGTATCACATCATTTGAGACCTGTGTTAATCGAACAGAACAAAGAGGGTCGGTCTCATCTTGAATCAACTGGAATGACTGGTCAGGCAACCAGCTATAGGTGCAAACCTTGTTGGTCGAGTTGGAATCAATAAGCGCCAATTGCACGCCGTTTTCTAGTGTGTATTCACCATTGCAATCGCACGCCATTCGTGCACTGGCCGGGGTTTTGGCTTCATCCATATTCATCAGCCAAGTATCTCCCTTGAAGGTGACTTTAACGAATTGGCTGGTATCGAGATCGGTGGTCACGGGGTTGTGATCATCCTCAGAATACTCGTACACACCACGATAAGTACCGACAATCGACGGCGGCGGCGGGACGAAAATGTCTTTGCGACACGAGGCCGCCCAAGCAAGCGCGACGCTCAAAAGTGCCACCAGTGATACTAGTGTCCAAGCTCTCTTCATATCCTAAAAACTCCTATCCTTACACTCCAAAGTCCCACCAATATATGCGACCCCCACTCTCTGCGCAACCGGGAAATACACCCTGTCGCGCAAGATCTCATTTGAGTCATTGGCCTGAAATGTCTTAGGTAATGGGTCTCAACTGCCGTATTGACGGAAGAAGCTACTTAAACGTGTAAGCAGTTCTATCAGAAAATAATAACCCTCGCCGTATAGCAAGGGTTAGAATTGGAATTGTTCCAAAATCCTTCACAGACACCCTGTTCGGAAACGGAAGGGTATCGTCGTTGAGTATTATATACTACTTAACAATCCATCATGCAAGCTAAATCTGATGCTTATGACCGGAATCTTCGTCCCCTGATTGGACAGGAGGGCTGGTCTCGTAGCCAGCGTCGATCCAAGCGAGTACCCCGCCCGAGACATTGAAAGCCCTCTCAAACCCTATTGACCTCAAGAAGTTAGTTGAAATGCCGCTTCGCCGACCGGACCGACAAAAGCAGTAAATCGGAGTTTGTTTGTCGGCTGGAAGCTTGTCAACTTGTTGTTCCAATTGGTCATACGGTATGAGGGCATTGGCAAAAGTGAGGTGTCCCTGTTCATATTCCTTGGGTGTGCGCACATCCAACAAGTAGAACTTTTGTCCTGATTGAGACAACTCATACAGGGTCTTGACGGTCACGGTTGGGATTATTGGTTCAAAGAGCATACGTGCAGGTCTTTCTGAGATGGCCTGATAGCGTGCGGCCCGGTTTCGCCAAGTGCTGAACCAATCACTTAGTGAAGCGCCCCGATTACTGCTCGCTTTGGATCATCTTGAAATTAAAAATCTTCCACTTGTCGTTGACACGGTGGACACCAAATTTGGTGCGATATCCTTTGGAGTTGTCCTTGTCGACAAATGTGACTCCGACACTGGCGGTTTCACCAGTGATTTCCGCATCGCTCACAATTCGCTGGTACGAAAACCATCGTCGCTTGGTCAGCCCTCCGACAGTCAGGTCGTTAAGAATCTGTTCTGGATTATTCCAAACTCTTGGCTCACCGCCGCCGAGGCTATAATCTTCAGGTCCGGCTTTCATCAGTTCAACCAGATCTAATACCCTGGCTAAAGTGGCTTTGTCATCCTTTTCCATAGCGCCAAACATGGAGATCACAACTTTGCGGGGGTCGCCCTGATCCAGTGAGCCGCCGCACTGGCACAAACCGATAAGCGCTGTCAATAGCAATGCGCCGGCAATCCATCGCGATAATTTCATTTCCCAATCCCCGTACTCAGTGTGAGACGATGGCTGTTTCCAAGATCGGCCGCCGGTGCAAAGGCGTACGAAATCTGCCACCGCTGATAATCCAAACCGACACCAAAAGCCAATCCTGCCGTTTTGTCGTTGGAATCCGAAGCCCTATAATTTGCTCCAAAGCTGTTCCAGCCCATTCTTAGTCGTAATGGCTTGAGTTCGACATACTCGACACCAACCGCTACCACTGGTTTATTATCGATCGGTAAAATGACATCGCTTGTCAAAAGAAGTTTCAGCTCATGCGGGCGGGTAAAACCACCGATGCGAAGACTAATCGGGAGCCGAGATTTTTCGGTTCCGAGGGCGGACAACTGCGCTCCGAGATTTTGAATCATGGCGCCAGCGCCCCAGCGATCACGATCCCCCAAATATTTGATACCGAGATCGACCGCGACACCGGTAGCAGAATAGCTCTGCACTTTCTCATAAATAAATTTGACCGAACCACCGACCGACAATTGATCGCTGTGTTGCATGGCATACGATACGCCTATCAGAAAATCGCCGCCGCCGAATTTCCCGAGTTCGTTGCCGCTCAGGTCAGTCTCGAAAAAATCCCCGTAATTCAGATAACTGACAAATCCAGCAAGGCGACTTTTAGGCGACATTTGGTGGATATACCCCAGAAATCCCGATTGCAAATCCTCGACATAATTATGATAGGTGAACATAATCCGGTCCTCAGCAATCATGGTAATTCCAGCAGGATTGTAGTATAGCGAGGCCTCGTCGTCGCAAAGACCGGTGAACGCGCCCCCAAGACCGACAGACCGAGCGCCAACATCGATCTTGAGAAATGAAAAAGAGGAAGTTCCTGCCTGCGAGTTTGCAGACTTGGAATACGCAACATTGGTAGCCATCATCACAATGGTGACAAAGGAGATGATTTCGGTCAGTCTTTTCATTGATAATCTCATTTCAAAATACGTCAATAAACGCAAGAGAGTCAATTTATTTCCCTGTAGCTTCAACTACCACGACTTAGTGGTTTTGTTTAATATCGCTTTGACTAATAGCTCCCCGGCTCGCTGTTGCCCGATCTCTTCGGTTTCTTTGGAGGCCGAATATATTCCTTCCTGCGTCATGGACTGAGTCCATAGCGTAGAATCATTCCCCGGAGTGCTCAGCGACACTTCAAATTCGAGCACGACTTTGTATGTCTCGACCTGATCAGTAATATCAAACTGAGCGACCTGCCGCTCGTATTTTACCAGTGTGCCACGCAAAACGGCCTCGGCTTTTTCGGCCGGAACAACCCGCATTGAACCATCTTTGATAAAAGCTTCTACCACGATATTTGTAAGACGGTCGGTCAGGCCGTATTCGGATGTCCTATTTTCAAACGATTCGACCGCAATTGTTTTAAACGATGAATCACCTTTCTTGTTAAACGTATAGGCACATCCCGCCGCCACTGCGGCTGACACTAACAACATCAGAAAGAGAACGATTTTTTTCATTTTGAGTTTCCGACCACAACCTTGCCGCGCTTGATCACATCGGTCACCAGATTTACGCCGTAATGGTATGGAAGCTCACGGTAATCGGCCATATCCCAAATGGCGATATCCGCTTGCTTACCGGGTGCCAATTGCCCAATTCGGTCGGAACGATCAACCGCCACCGCGGCATTAACCGTTATCGCAGAAATACTCTCCGCCGCAGTCATCTTCAAATGCAAAGCCGCAAGTGTTACGATCATGGCGAGCGACTCAGTGCAACTCGATCCTGGGTTGCAGTCGGTTGACAACGCCACGACCATTCCGGCCTCGATCATCTTACGGGCTGGCGCATACTGTTTACCGCCCAGCGAGAAACTGGTTCCCGGCAAAAGCACGCCGACCGTGTTTGATTTTGCCATCGCCGCGATTCCGCTATTTGAAATGTACATCAGATGATCGGCTGAAATAGCCCCCATTGAGACGGCAAGGTCCGCCCCGCCGGTATCGACAAGTTCGTCGGCATGAAATTTCAGTTTCAATCCGGCTTCCTTGGCGGCCTGCTGGATCCGACGCGATTCGTCGACGCTGAACACGCCCTCTTCGCAGAAAACATCAGAAAATTCAGCGAGGTTCTTCTTGGTAATCGCAGGGATCATTTCCTTAATGATGAGATCAATGTACTTCTCGCGCTTGTTGCGATACTCGTCGGGGACTTCATGGGCGCCCAGAAACGTCGGTATTAACTCAATCGGATGCAACGTCTGCAGTTCTTTGATAATTTCAAGCGACTTGATCTCGGCCTCGGTCGACAACCCGTAACCGGATTTCGCCTCGACTGTCGTTATCCCATGCGCCAGCAATCGGTCGAGCCGACGGCGGGTTTTGTCTCGAAGAACCTCGGCTGGTATCTGCCGTAAATCGCGCACCGAGGCCCGTATGCCTCCTCCTGATTCAGCGATTTCCACATACGTTTTCCCCTCGACCCGCATTTCGAATTCCCGCTCGCGGGTCATGCCGAATACCGGGTGCGTATGAGCGTCGATCAAACCGGGAGTTACAACCGCCCCTTGGGCATCAATGATCGTACAGCCGTGCGCCAGTGGCGAGCGACCTTCGACTTCATCCGATGTCCCCACAGCAAGAATCTCTTCGCCAGAAACCGCCACGCCACCGTGTTCGATCATCCCCAGATCGCGCATGGAAACACCCCGACGCGGGATTTCTCCCTGCATCGTGATCAATTGCCCGATATTCTTAATGAGTAGAGTGGCTTTTCTTGGTGGGGCCATGGGGGCAGACTACAATGAACGGAGGATTATTCGTTTATCATCGGAAGTTTGATTTTGTTTTTCTTGGCACAAGCCGCCGCGTCTTTATACCCGGCGTCGGCATGGCGCATGACTCCGGTTCCCGGGTCACAAGTCAGCACACGGTTAAGGCGAATGGCCATTTCTTTGGTGCCGTCGGCGACAATCACCATGCCGGCGTGAATCGAGTTCCCTATCCCAACTCCTCCGCCATGATGGATCGACACCCAGCTTGCACCGGAAGCGGTATTCAACAACGCATTTAGTAGCGGCCAATCGGCGATGGCATCAGAACCATCAGCCATTCCCTCTGTCTCGCGGTTCGGCGAGGCCACCGAACCACAATCCAAATGGTCGCGCCCAATCACCATCGGCGCTGAAATTTTTCCGCTCTTGACGTATGTATTTATAATATCTCCAAACTCCGCCCGCTCACCATACCCAAGCCAGCAGACCCGTGCTGGAAGCCCCTGGAACGGCACTTTCTCTCGCGCCTTGGTAATCCAGCGCACTAGACTGTGGTTCTGTTTGAAATGTGAGAGAATAACCTCATCGGTTACTGCAATATCTGCCGGATTACCCGACAGGGCCGCCCATCGAAACGGCCCGCGACCCTCGCAGAAAAGCGGGCGGATATATTCGGGCACAAATCCAGGGAACGAAAAAGCCGTCCGTAATCCGCCGATTTCCGCCTGACCACGGATATTATTTCCGTAATCGAAAACAATCGATCCGGCCTTTTGAAACTTTATCATGGCGTCACAATGTTTGACGATTGAATCGTACGACCGCTTTATATATGTCTTGGGGTCGGACTTGCGAAGCCTGAGCGCCTCAGCAATAGTCAGATCCTCTGGAACATATCCATTGAGTTCATCGTGGGCCGAGGTCTGGTCGGTAACAATATCCGGGATAATTCCACGCCGGAATATCTCCGGAAATATTTCTGCACAATTTCCTACCAACCCGATCGAAACCGGCTTGCCCGATTTGGCATGATCTTTGATCAACTTGATTGCTTTATCAAGCGTTTTGACTTTGACATCGCACAGCCCAATTGCCAAACGGCGATTGATCCGCGCCTCGTCGACTTCAACCACCAGCGCCGAGGCCCCGGCCATCGTCGCGGCCAACGACTGAGCGCCACCCATCCCCCCCATGCCACCGGTCAACATCCACCGCCCGGTTAGATCGCCACCAAAATGTTTGTCGCCTACTGCATGGATAGTCTCATAGGTTCCCTGAATGATTCCCTGACTGCCGATATAAATCCAGCTTCCGGCGGTCATCTGGCCATACATGATTAGTCCGAGCTTTTCAAGCTGGCGGAATTTTTCCCAAGTTGCCCAGTGCGGCACCAGATGTGAATTGGCGATAAGCACCCGAGGGGCATGCTCGTGGGTGCGAAAAATACCAACCGGTTTTCCGGACTGAACTAGCAGGGTCTCGTCGTTTTCAAGCGATTTGAGCGACCGGACAATACCGTCAAACGCCGCCCAATTGCGGGCCGCTTTGCCGGAGCCACCATACACAATCAACTCATCAGGTTTCTCGGCCACATCGGGATCGAGATTATTGGAAATCATGCGCAGGGCGGCTTCTTGATGCCAACCCTTGCACGACAATTTAAGACCATGTGCGGCCTTGACGGCCTTAACTTTCATATCGTAGATTCCCTCTCTATCGCGGCAATATACGTCCGAGCTAAGAGCCAGTCAAATCATCATTTGGATGGAGCGCGCGGACGATTACGGCCATTCAAATGAGGTTTACAGGTAGCTATGAAAACAGAAAAATCCCCTCGACTTGAAACCGACCGTCTGATACTAAGGCCATATCGGATGTCTGATGCCACCGAAATTGAGAGTTTCGTCAGGTCCTAGTCGCCCGAAGGGCGGCAAGACCTGACGACTATGCGAGCAACCATCAGTTCTCATCCCGAGAAGCGCGGGAAAGGAACTGACGGAACGATCGCATCGCGCGAGGTTTCGACAATACTAAAGACGCGGTAGGCGAGGACACCACCGCTCACGAATTGCGAAAAGCGATCAAACCCCGACGGGCTGACGCGGTTGCGGCGCGCATTGTTCGGAATGGGTCGGGAATTTTGGCGCGCTGAAAGCCAACACTAACATCGCCACGATATTAATAAACGGCAACAGCATCATGATTCCCCAGAATCCGGGCTGACCGCACTTTTCCGATATCTTCCACCAAACCATACCGATGACCACAATGTTGACAATCGGCACCAGACAAAGCAGGAACCACCACATTGGTTTCTCCGCCGCCTTGAGCATAAGAAATAAGTTCACGATCGGAATAAACGCCCACCAGGCGTTCTCTTTCTGACCGGCATTGCAGGCGATACGGTAGAACAGCCATGAAAACACCAGATACATGCCTAAGAAAAACAGCCAGAAGGCCGCTCCCAGCATGGCCAGCAATCCGCCGCCAGCCGATTCCATCATGTAACCTTCGTTCATCCCAACCTCCAGTTTTTTGTGGGTAATCTCTCAGGTTCGATCTTGAGGGGTCATCTGGAGACCCTTTGTCTTATATCGGCAGATTCGGGGCTTGACTTAAGGTGCTGGGAAACCTGGCTAACTGCATACCCGACAGAGGTAAGGGCTAAAGTGGCTCAAATAACCTATTGCGAATTGGATAATATAGAGCTATATTGTCTTTGAAGCCGTGATGACTTTCTCAGTCGGCTGCGGCGGTCGGGTGACTGTTGACATTCGCCGGTTGTCGAAAAGACTCTGCTGATTTAGCGCCAGATGAGGCCTTGTCGTCAATACGTTGTCAAAGTTGAGAGGTGGAAAGCATGCCGATGTTCATTGACCCTTCGAAGCTCAGAATTGCGCGTGCGTAGCTGAAATTTTGTAGGTCGGCGACCTTTATGGTCCCGACATCTTTACTTTCTGATACTGGAGTTTGTATGATCAAAATCTCTCGCGTCGGCTTATGTGCTTCCATCTTTATCATCGGTCTGTCTGTGCCCAAAACAGCCGTAGGACAATTGTACGAAATCACTCAGCTTGATCCGCTGTTGCCAGCAAATTTCGGCAATTACAGTGAGAGTGAGGCTGTTGCGATCAACGATCTCGGTTATGTGCTGGGAGTTGGAACCGCAATGTCCGCACCGAGAGTTACATATGTCTGGCAACCGGGTTTTTCTGTTCCCTATCAACACTACTTTTCCGAATACTCTTATTACATGATTCCCCATGACATAAACTTCTACGGTCAAATTGTCGGCGAGGGCTTTACCGCCGATGGCATGCACGGTTTCATAGACTCCCTGGATATTGGACCAGGGCGACCAAAAGACATTAACGACCAAGGTCAAGTGGTTGGCACGAACTGGGCCGGTTTAAATCACTACTCATATATCTACAAGGACGGGGTGTTCAAATTTTTCCCTTTGACGATAGAGCCAGCCGCAATAAACCAGGGCGGGGTCGCCGCCGGTAGCATAAGCATCAATTGCGACTCCATCACTTGTTACGGCGGCCATGCGGGGGTCGGTATCATTAGGAATGATTCTATCATACTGTTGGGGAATCCGACCGGATTTCTAACCTCTACCAGCGATATTAACGATCGCGGCCAAATCGTCGGATCGGCTTGTCTTGGCGCACCATGTATACAAGAACGCGGTTTTGTCTGGAACAACGGGAACTGGACGATACTCCCAACTGTTAGAAACGCTAGTCATAGCAGGGCGCAAGCTATCAATGATGAGGGGGTCGTTGTTGGGACAATCTTCCAATCCGGTGGTCTGGATCCCTTTCAACTTGCATTCATCTACGATACTTTAAACGGCCTTCGAGACCTCAATACGCTGCTCCCGACGGGGACTGGCTGGGACCTCAGGTCTGCTGTTGATATAAACGAATACGGGGAAATTGTCGGCTTTGGATATATCGACGGCCTGAGACGCGCGTTTGTACTCGCGCCAGCCGTCAATCGATTCTTGGAAGTGCAGGATGTCGATGGCGTGCAACTCCCGTTCACACCGGTTAGGATATTCAAGGTTGCAAACGACCCGCCTGCCCATACCGAGACATTTCTACGCGTTGATACCACGGATATAGACGGACACATCAAGGTGGATCGCTCTCTCCGAATACCAGGACAGAAATTGCGATTAGAGATCCTCGCCCACGAGCAACCGGCGGTCAAAGGCGCCGCCTGGTTCAAGAACCTGTATACCGTCCGACTCGACAACATGTCATTTGATTCGCTGGGCCTTCCGTCGTTTGACACCACTACGCTCGACAGCGTGCAGACAATCACGATGGATCACACCAGTATTGCGGTCAATCTGGTAGTTTCCGTCCAATGGAACGCCCAGCTTGACTATCTCAGCAGTCTTGAGAACGGTCTGCGAATAGCTTCCAATTACTTATACGATGTGACCAACGGGCAGGCGTATCTCGATACGGTTCGTATCTATGACAACGCCGAAAACTGGAACTCGGCAGACATTCAGATTTTTTCAAGTAGTGATCAGTGGCCGGAAGCATATTTTGGAGACCGCGCTCACAGTCATGGTGCCTATAGTGTCGATGGCACCAAAACACTCAGAATGCCCAGATTGTTTTACTTCGATAATGCCCATGCCAACCGTGAATTGGATTGGGAGATGTACCCTTATAATTGGAGTGTTGCGCTCACAACCTATGATTTTGATGGCGATGGCCCTCTGGCGTCGCAATCCAAAAGCTTTTGTCCCTCCCGCACGATCATGCATGAACTGGGGCATTACCTGTTTGGTTTTCGAGATGAATATGAAGACGACGCCGGAAATAGTATCTGGCTGAATTTCAATTTCGGGGTAATGGATGATCAGTTGATTCCCGGCGACGTCCAAAGCTCCGAAATGTCGTCGATAGGGCAATACCTTTCAGCCGATAAGCAGGTGACCGAGCACTGGGTGTATCGTCGGGGCCGGTCCTGTTGGGACTGGTTCGAAATTGATATGGGGGAGATGCACGATGGTATCCGGTGTCCGATCACAAAGCCGGACGAAACTGGCCCCGCCAACCATGTCGTAACCGGCCCGAACGATGTTGTCCTTGCCCCCGATTATGACATCGGAAGCCGGCTCGTTTTCCCGGTGGTCCACATCGCTCCTCTATACACCGACAAAGTGGCCAGAGTCCGGACATTGTCCGGTTTCCCGGTCGAAGGGGCAGAGGTTCAAATTGAGAGGCAGACCGGCAGTGGACAGATTATTATCAAGCAAGGCAAAACCAACGCCGATGGCAGAATCCGCATTGTCGGTTTCCAAGGTTCTGATGAAATCTCCGCTAACAACGGATATGTCACTTCCCCAGCCGCGGCCACATCCGCCGGATCCACCGCCCGGCCCGCTGAGCTATCTGACCTTCAATGGTATTTTGTCGAACCCGATCGGCCGAGGACCGTCGACAGTTTCATACTCGAAAGTAGGTTGGTGGACGGGTATTTCCCGGCGATTCTCCAGCTCGATAATTCCGACTCTCTTTCGACTGAATTGCGCGTCGATGTCGTAAATCCGTTTAACGGTCCGGGCTTTGGTTTTAACAGCGTCACCGGTATTTATTCCGACATCCCTTTACTGTTTGATTCTGTCAAGTACACGGCCATTGCCGGGGGCTTGGGAAGCGCCGGAACGTTTTCGCTCCAAGCTGAAGATTCTTCTGGCTACAAATTCCGCATTCCGGGCGCATTCGCGCGCGAGAAAGTACGCGGTGGGGCGTCGGCCCAGATCTTCTCTGCAAATAGTGACCTCGAGTTTTTATTGGATTCATCGTCGACCTCTTCCGGGCTTGAGTTTGTCTCGATGCTCAGCACTCCCTACCCGGTTGTCAGAACTGGTCTGAACGACGATGCGATGCGGGTGAGTGAGACTCATTCGATTTCGACCTTTCCCGACGGACCCTTTACCGGGGGCGCGAGTCTGACAATCCGCTACTCTTCGGATGGGTTGACCGAGGGCGAAGAACAATCTATTAGAGTATTCAAGTGGGATGAGCAATTGCGAACTTGGAATCTGCTTGGCGGGACAGCCAGTATCGAGGATAACGAAGTCAACTCGTCCGTGGTTGAAGATGGCACGTACGCCGCCTTTACCACTGCCTCACCGACCGGCATCGATGACGACCCCGTGGACAATCTGCCATACGAGTTCAGCGTGTCGCAGAACTACCCCAACCCCTTTAATCCGGTGACCACGATTGAGTACAGCGTTCCCTCGCGCACCGAGGTTACTATTGAAATCTTCAACGTACTCGGCCAAAAAGTGCGGATACTGGTGAACGAGACTAAATCGGCAGGGACTTACCGCGTCGAATGGAATGGCTTGGATGAAATTGGCGGGCCGGTTTCGACAGGAGTTTACTTGTATCGGTTCCAGGCAGGTGATGTCGTGCAAACCAGGAAGATGTTGTTGATCAAATAGTGGAGGATGTGATATCCGGCAAAATGCTTATTTTGTCGTTCCGGCGAAGGCCGAAATCAAGTCTTATCTTTCAAAGAGTTAGATGGACCCCGGCCTCTGGGCCTGTTGAGAAAGTCCCCATCAACGTCGTTGCGAGGAGCGACGTCTTCGGCGCGACGAAGCAATCTCGCTTTGTTATCTATAGTTAGACAGAGGACGAGATTGCTTCGCTTCGCTCGCAACGACAGACTTAAGGGTTTTTTCAAAAAGCCCTAAATCGTGGGCCACGAGACGTTGCCGGGAGTTTTTGTTGTTTTCTTAACCATGTCCTCATACATACTGCCCCATGGCACGGATACAAACTCCGCCACAAGGGCGGCTGATAATTTCAGTCATTTATAATTCGCTCGATGGTCTCGCCGACTGTCTCAAACTGCTCGAAAAGCAGTTCGGACGAGTCCAATACGAAACCACCGAGATCGAATGCTCGGATAACGGGTACTACGAAGAAATGGGCCGACAACTCTCGCGGCGTTTTTTCTCGTTCGAGAAAATGGTCGAACGGGACGCCCTCCCGGAGATCAAGGCCAATTGCCACAAAATCGAACGACAGCTTGGCGATCAAGTTGATGACTACACATTCAGAACGGTCAATGTCGATCCTGGGATACTTTCTCCGGGCAATCTGATCATGGCGTCTCATCGTGAGATGGGTCATCGGATTTATCTGGGTAAGGGTATTTTCGCGGAAACCACGCTTATTTACGCCCGCGGACGGTTCACCCAGCTTCCATGGACCAATGCCGATTTTTGCCATGAAGAAGCGGTTCGCCTCTTTTCTGAATGTCGCAAGACTTTCCCGATGCTTGTCCAAGAGCGTGTCAGCCACGCGGGTTAATTTCAAATTTCCTCAAACCACAAAGAACCTCTCCCCTACCCCTCTCCCAAGACGCGACGTCTGACCGCGCACGTAGACGTGGCGGTCGTCTCCGTCCGCTACACACTCAGACAAATCCATTGACAGCACTGGCGGATAATGGCATCTTACTAACCTGTGGGCTGATTAGTCCGCTTGTTTCGTTTGAATTGCCGAAGTGGTGAAATTGGTAGACGCGCTGCGTTCAGGGCGCAGTTCTCGCAAGGGAGTGGGGGTTCGAGTCCCCCCTTCGGCATATTCTTCCTGATTCCCGCTGGACACAATCCATTTCCGCGTTGCATCACAACAACTTCCACAACAGAGCCAACGGACACTACAACATTCCTTGACAAAGCAGGCCACGATATTATATTTGATAGTTACTTGCAGAAGTACTTATCAATGTTAGGTAATGCCATCAGGAAGAAAGGATACCTCAAATGTTTAGGCGCGGTTTAACGATCATAGTCATGGCCGTAACGCTCGTTGGGACTGCTATCGCCGATGATTTATACAAAGTTACAATCTCAAACACGGAGCAGGCAAAACGCCTTACCGCAACTGGTATGATTCCAATTGTCCGTTTAGATGACGGGTATCTGGTAACCGTATCTCCCACGAATCAGTCTCAGATGATAGAAAGCGGACTGACGTTTTCGCTTGTGTCTCGCGATATTGACCTGACTAAATTAGTGATAGATAACCGTCTTGACCGGGCGAATGTGTCACGATTTCCGCTACTCTACGAGCAGGGGAATTTCCGTCTCTATAATCTCGAATTTCCTCTCGCGCTTTATCGTGGGGCAGATCCAGAAGTAATGAAGATACCCTCAGGTCCTGTGGAAATATCTTTTCCTGCTCCAGCCACTCCCCCAGCCGAACTGATCGCGCGGCTGTCGCCGACTGATGTCCCGCTTACTACTTTGATTGCCGGTGTTTTGCAGGACTCTCTCTTATCATACGTCAGTAGATTACAGGCATACTACCGCCGTCCGGCGGGAACCGATTCAAATTATGCCTCGCGTGATTGGATCGCGGCAAGGTTTGCCTCGTTCGGATACGACTCGGTGATGATTGACAGTTTTGTAGCGACCATCAATACAGTACCGACACAATGCCAGAATGTGCTGGCATACAAGATAGGAACGGTCTACCCAAATCATCAGGTGATTATTGGAGCGCATCGGGACGCCGTAACTACTTCGCCCGGAGCTGATGACAACGGCTCCGGCACTGCGGCTGTATTGGAGATCGCGCGGGTGCTTAAAGACGTTCCAACAGATGTTACGATTATCTTTTCACTCTTTGACGCTGAAGAGAACGGACTGATAGGTTCAAACGATTATGTAAATCGCGCGAAAGCGCGCGGCGATAGCATTGTGTATATGCTCAATTTGGATATGATAGCGCATCTGACGAATAATACCGAGGCCAATATTTTTCATGGCGCCCCACTTCAATACTCCAATCTCTGGATATCCTTGGCCGACTCGCTATCAGGTATTACAGGATTTCTTGCTGGCGCCAGCGGTGGCTCCGATCATTATCCCTTTCAACAAAAGGGATATGAAGTCAGCTTTGTGGCAGAACGTACGTTCTCGACTGTTTACCATACGTATCGGGACAGCACGTCGATGATGAATTTCGAGTACATGACGCGCATGGTGAAAGCGTCGCTGGCTACCGCTTATACCGTAAGTCAGTCGTACTCGCCTGCGTCGACACTGGTGATTTCGTATCCGTTGGGTAATCCGACAATGATCGCTCCGGGTGTTCCAAAAACTGTTGATGCCAGCATTGCCCTATTTTACGGGGCTTCAATTGTACCGGGGTCAGTCAAATTAAACTACAAAATAGAAAGTGGCAGTTGGCAACAGATCGCAATGGTATCGCCCGACATTGGCTACTTCGCGCCGCTACCTGCTCTTAAGTGCTTTGAGCGGGTGCAATATTATGTCAGCGCGCAGGACCAGACTTCCGGCAATACCTTCTACTCCCCTTCTCCGGACGATCCTATTCAGGGGTGGGCGGCTTCGAGCCGCACCACGATTTTTTCCGACAATGCCGAAACTAATTTGGGTTGGAGCGTCGGGGGGAATTGCCTTGATGGACAATGGTCCCTGGGCGTGCCGGTTGGACTTGGTGACCGTGGCGACCCGCCGACTGCTTTTGGTGGAAGCGGTTCCTGTTGGCTGACCGACAATGTGTATGGAAATTCCGATGTCGATAACGGTAACACCACACTGACTTCTCCTATGTTCACCGCCGATTCGACGACCAGAATCGAATACGCGGTTTGGTACTCAAATGATTTCGGCGCGGCCCCGCTCTCCGATGTTTTCAAGGTGTACCTGTCCAACAACAACGCCTCGTCGTGGGTGTTGGCTGATTCAATTGGCCCGACCTTTCATGTCAGCGGGGGATGGTATGTCTACTCGCTGTGGGTGAAAGACTATGTCGCCCCGACAACTGTAATGCGCCTGCAATTTGACGCGGCCGATCTTGGTTCTGGCTCGGTAATCGAAGCCGGCTTGGACAATATCCTTATCGAGAAATTTGAGTGTACCCCACCGCCATGTTGTGTTGCCCTCACCGGTAATGTTGATTGCGATCCGTCTGATGGTGTGGATATTTCCGATTTATCGGCCCTCATCGACAACCTATATATTAACTTTACTCTGCTATGCTGTAAATCTGAAGCAAATGTTGATGGCTCACTCGATGGCAACGTTGATATTTCTGACCTAACAGCCCTGATCGATTATCTGTACATCAACTTCACTCTTCCGACGGCGTGCCAATAGACAACAGTAACAATTGATTGAATTAAGAGGCCGCTTGGAATATCCAAGTGGCCTCTTGCTTCGGGTTATCTATTGGATCAGGGGATTGTAGGTCGAAATTGACCTACTGGATTTTGTAAAATGAGACGCGGAAGCGTCTACTGTCTGCGGCGATAACGGTCCTGTCTTATCCGTTGGTCTTGTCAAGCGCGCGAATCTTGAGAAACAGCGCGAGCGCAAGCAGTGTGATAAGCCCCGACGCAATTCCGAGTCCCCAGCGGCGGAAATAATATTCGTCGATAAGTCCAGCCGCGTCGGCTCGCACTTTTTCGGACTTTTCAATTCCCTCTTTGGCCTGCGTTGCCAGCGAGTCCGCGGCGAACGCATGGACAGAGGAGCGCATGTGAATCAATATCTGATCTATTTCTTGTAGCGCAAACTCTTCGTCGGTGATCATCATACCGCGCACTCCGGCCTCGTTTACCAAGCGACGGGCTGAATCCGCCGCATTCACCAGAGCCGCAAAACCCGCGCTGATACTGTCAATCTGACGGGGAGCTTTGGTGCCATCGTCGGCGGTGTGGCAATTGGCGCACAATTGACCTTCCTTGAGGCCGATGAGAGCATGAGTAGGTTTTTCAATACCGTGGTTACTATGGCAGGTCTCGCACATCGGCAAATCCTGCGCCTCAAAAGCGGTTTTGTGTGGTGATGCGTCATACAGTCCGGCCTCAATCGCGTGACAGGTACCGCAAACAGCAGAGAGCGAACTCGTTCCTGGCGGCGCCGCGCCGTGATTACCGTGGCAGTCGTTGCAGACCGGAGCACTTAGATCTTTCTTTGTAAATACCGCGTTGCCGTGAACAGACGAGCGGTAGAGTTTTTCCTGATCAGTCGGAATGCCATATTCGGCCATATACGCCGTATCACTATGACACGAGCCACAGGTGGAAGGAATATTCGCAGGGTTGGTCGTCGAATGCGGGATGGCGGCGGTTCCGATTTTATGGGCGGTGTGGCATGACACACAGGTCGCCACTTTTGGGTCACCCTTTTGATAGAGCCGGAGGCCGTGAATCGAAGTCTTGTATTTTTCCAACTGATCGATCGGAAGTTTCGGATTATGCTCATGCATATAGGCGGCGTCGGAGTGGCAACGCGCGCAGAACACCGGAATATCGGATCGTTTCGGAGCGCCTCGCCAATCTTTTGCGAGCCGCACCTGATCCATATCATCAATGGTTGGGTCGCCACCGTGGCAGTCCTGACACCCCAAACCTTTTTGCGAGTGAATATCGAGCGCGAAATCGTGAGCCGGGCCCGCGTCGGATTCAATATCCTTGTGACAGGTGATGCACTGACTACCTTTGGCCCCCTGCGCTGATACCGATACCGAAATCGCCAGCGCGCTAATCAATATTAGTATGTATTTTCGGAAAGTTTTCATTTTACTATGTATCCCAAAATGGTCATGAACAGAATGAAGGCGACCACAAACACGCCGAACCACGTCCACAAAGGTGATCGTTCGTTTCTGTTTGCACTCTTATCAAGAAACGGCACTAACAGCCAAATCAATCCACCCGCCGACATGATGAGCAAGCCGAACTGCTCGCCTTCCATGAATAATACTTTTGCAGGGATCATTTTAAGCGCCTGAAATGCAAACATGAAATACCATTCAGGGCGGATTACTTCGGGAGGAGGCGCGAACGGGTCAGCTTTGGCGCCAAGTGGCCAATGAATAACACCGATGCCATCGGGGAAAATCACTGACAAAAGAGCCAGTACATTCAATGCCACCAGCCACAAGAGGAGGTCGCGGTACAGGAAATTCGGGAAGAATTTCATGTACTCTTTCTTCCCCGCCTTTTTGGCCTGCCAGTCAATCGGTTCGCTCATCCCCTGACGTTGGACAAGCACCATGTGCATCGTCAGTACACCCGTAAAAAGCAACGGCAGAATAGCAACGTGAAGTCCGAAAAAGCGGCCGATTGTCGCGCCGGTAACCTCCTCGCCACCGCGAAGAATTTCAAGCAAATAGGGACCGATAACCGGGATGGCGTGCATCATGCCTGTCCCGACACGCGTGGCAAAATACGAAAGCTCGTTCCACGGCAGTAAATACCCCGAGAACCCAAAAGTCAGGGCCAATCCAAGTAGTGCGATACCGGTCAACCAGGTCATTTCGCGTGGCGCACGATACGCCTTTGTGAAAAAGACCGTGAACATGTGCAGGAATACCATGAAAATCATCAGATTGGCCGACCAGGAATGTAACGAGCGAATCAGCCAGCCGAATGTAACTTCGGATATAATGAACTTCACCGATTCATACGCGGAGTCGGCCCCCGGGCGGTAGTACATAAGCAGAAGAATGCCGGTCGCGACCTGAATCAGGAACAGAAACATCGTCAGACCGCCGAGATAGTAAAAAATCGAGTGGCCGTGCAAAGGCACAACCTTGTTGCTCATATACTCGGTGAGACCGCCGATATGTAGCCGGCTGTCAATCCAACTGAACAGGCGCTGTCCGACTGACGTGGATTTTTGTGTTGGAGTCGTCATCAAACGCTCACTTTCGACACGAAAATATCATCGCCAACTTCGTTGACAGCGTATGCCTCAAGTGGGCGG
>CXWL01001433.1_pt1 | contig 32025 bp, 22 predicted proteins | sample 590931 | NCBI WGS metagenome assembly CXWL01 (sample SAMEA3498368, study PRJEB10139) | groundwater metagenome | biome: water well; material: biofilm material | place: Germany | collected 2015-04-27
CGTACAAGGAGATAATGCGAGACTTTTGCGAGGAGCAATGATGTACAGGGTAGTAGTGCTTATGGCAGCGGTTTCCTTCGGAGCGATGGCATTGGGTGGTGATGAGGCCAAAACGCCGGCAAAGTCGGTGTACGAGTTCTCGGTGAAGGACATCGACGGCAAGGAGGTCAGCCTGTCGAAGTACAAAGGCGACGTCTTGATGATCGTCAACGTCGCCAGCGATTGCGGACTTACGGAAAAATCCTACGCCGGGTTGGAGGCCATTTACAAAAAATACAAGGACAAGGGCTTCAAGGTGCTTGCGTTCCCCGCGAACAACTTCGGCGGACAGGAGCCCGGAACCAACGCCGAGATCAAGGCGTTTTGCCAGAAGCACAGCGTCAGTTTCGACTTGTTCGACAAGATCTCCGTCAAAGACAAGGATCAGGCCCCGCTCTACGCCTATTTGACGAAACATCCGGATTCGGCCGTTGCGGGCGATGTGCAATGGAACTTCCAGAAGTACCTGGTTGGCCGCGACGGCACCGTTCTCGCGAAGTTCGGCCCGAAGATCTTCCCGGAAGAAAAACAGATCACGGATGCGATCGAAAAGGCCCTGGCCGACAAGCCCAAGCCCGCGTCCGGCGGCTGATCGTCATTCCGACTTGGCAATCGCAATCAGTGCTGGATGGCTAAACAGTCAACTGTAGCGTGCCGCACCGCCCATCCGCTCGTCGGTTTTGGCGTCAAACACCGCCATTGGTTCCCGCACGCCGGGACGGTACTGATTGGCGTTAAGGCACTAACCAATTCGGACGGCGAGCATGGTGATGTCGTCGCTCTGCTCGGCGCCGGCTGCGAAGGCGGAAACCTGTTTGCGGATTTGTTTGACGAGCGCGCCGGGGTTGAGTTCGCCGCGCTGGGAGAGCGCATCGCGCAGGCGATCCATACCGAACGATTCCCCCGTGGGATTCCAGGCTTCAATGATTCCGTCCGTGTAGCAAAAAAAGAGGTACGGAGTGGTGCTCAACTGCGTGGTTTTTGTCGGGTACTGCGTTTCCGGGGCGACTCCGAGCGGAAATCCGGCGTCCACCTCGACTTCAGATAATCTTCCCGCGGCATCGTCGGCCAGCAGGGGGGGCCAATGGCCGGCGCAGGCGACGGCGATCGTGCGGGCTTTGGGATCAATTAGCGCGAGCACGCACGTGATGATGCGCGAGCGGTGAGTCTCGCGGCAGATGAATTCGTTCCAGCGATACAAAAGCTCGCCGGGGTCGTCGCTCTCACTGATGGTAGCGCGAACCACCGCCTGCAAACTGGCCATCTGAATCGCGGCGGGGGCCCCTTCGCCGGTGACGTCGGCGATGAAACACCATACACGACCATCGGGACGCTCGATCACATCGTAGTAGTCGCCGCTGACGCGCCGGCCCGGATCGTTGAGCGCGGCGATGCGCAGCTCGTTGGTGTTGGGAAGGGACTTGGGAAACAAACCGTTTTGAATATTGCGGGCCAGGTCGAGGTCGTGCTGCAAGGCGACCATTTGCTTCTGGTCTTCGAGCAGTTGTGCGTTGATGAGACCGATCGAAATCTGGCGGGCGATGGCCGCGAAAAAGTCAATGTCTTCGGGCGCGTAGGAAGTCGAAGTCGTCGTGCGGTCGCCGTAGATTACGCCGATGGTGGCCTCGCCCTGTACGAGCGGGACGCACATGGCCGAGCGGATGCCGTGCTGTACCATGCTGACAGTGGGATCCGCGGCGGACCCGCCGGCGGTGAAGATGGCCCGTTCTCCGTGTTCGAGCGCGCGATTGAGCAGGGTGCGGCTGATGGTGAGTTCGCCTTCGGCACCGCGAAGATTGCGGACGACGGGCCAATCGAGGATGCGCTGGCTTCGGCGGCGGATGCCGATTGCGCCGCGCTCGAAGTGGAGCATTTCGCAGCAAATGTTCATGGCGTTATCGAGCAGCGCGTCGCGGTCCTGGAGCATGGTGAGCCGGTCGCTTAGCTCGTAGAGCGTTTCGAGACGCCGCTGCGAAAGGAGAAGTCGCTGTTCTTGTGGGGCGTAGCGAGTGGCACGGCTGGCGTCAGGATCATCGGAGACCACAACCGAGGGAGTGGAAACGGGTTCTTCGTGATAAACGGCCAGGACAGAGCCCATCAGGACGCGGTCGCCGGAACGCAGCGGGATGGGCTTACAGGCGACGTCGTTGACCAGCGTACCGTTCTTGCTGCCAAGGTCCTCGACGACGTAGCCGGAGTCGCTGGGTGAGATGCGAGCGTGGCGTCGCGAGGTACTCGGATCGTCGATGGGGATGTCGCAGGAGGCGTCGCGGCCCAGCACGACGGGTTTGGCGCCCAAGGGTCTGCGAAGTACGCGACCGTCGGAAAGTGTGATGACGATTTCGGGCATTCGATTACCTCGCTCCCTCCGTGCGTTCAAGAAGTGTCAGACAGTTCTTGACAGGCGCAACCGGGAGGGGAATAATCCAACTGAATGGTAAGCGCGCCGGGGACGCGGGCGCGCCGCGAAGTTGCCCACCGGCGTCCGACCGAAGGCTCGCGTTCACGGAAGCCGTATAGGGCTCAGCGGACGGATGGTTCCCGGTGAGGGGACTGCGATTAGGAAATTTCGACTCCATAAGATCACGCTGGTTGGTTGGCTTTACAGCTTCAAGTAGTGAGTCGATACTTTGCCCGGCACGGTGCGAAAGTGTACCCAAAGGGCGGCGGAAACCAAAGGCGCAAGGGTCAGGACCCCAAAAGGCAGACATCCGGTAAGTTCCAGGTGAATTCGTTTAGGCTCCGCGCGGGCTGAAGTCCGCGGCCGACTGGCAGGAGATTTTCATGGCGACGGCACAGGCGGTGTGGGGGATCGACGTGGGTCGCTGCGCGCTCAAGGCGGTCAAGTTGCGGCCCGGCGCCGATGGCAAGATCGAAGTGGTGGCGCTGGACTACGTGGAACACGCCAAGATTCTCTCCCAACCCGATGCAGATCGGCACGCGCTGATTGGCGCGGCGCTGGAGAAGTTCCTTTCCCGCAATGACGTTTCCAAGGACCAGGTATTTGTGAGCGTTCCGGGCCAGCACACCCTGGCGCGGTTTACCAAGCTTCCCCCGGTGGCCCCGAAGCGAATCCCCGACATCGTGCGGTATGAGGCCGATCAGCAGATACCCTTCGATATGGACGAGGTGATCTGGGACTACCAGACCTTTCAGCAGGAGGGCATGCCGGACCTGGAGGTGGGGATTTTCGCAATGAAGCGGGAGCTGATTCGCGAGCATCTTTTGCATTTTGAGCAGGCATCGATTGAGCCGATCGGCGTGCAATCAGGTCCTCTGGCGGTGTACAACGCGGCGCACTACGACGGCTGGCTGGACGAGCATACCACGATTCTTCTGGACATTGGGGCGGAAAACACGGATTTGATCGTCGCGACGAAGGATGCGTTTTGGACGCGCACGGTGCCCATCGGCGGCAATCGATTCACCGAGGCGCTGGTGAAAGCGTTCAAACTGAGTTTCTCCAAGGCGGAAAACCTCAAGCGAACCGCGGAAGACAGCAAATACGCGAGGCAGATTTTTCAGGCGATGCGTCCCGTATTCGCCGACCTTGTGCAAGAGCTGCAGCGGTCGATCGGTTTTTATTCGTCCACCCACCGCGACGCCAACGTCGAGCGGGTGCTGGGCGTCGGCAATGCGTTTCAGCTTCCCGGCCTGCAAAAATACCTACAGCAAAATCTCAGCATGACGGTAGATCGGCCTCAAGCTTTTAAGAATGCGACCGCAACGGCGGTAGCCGGTCAGGACGCATTCAAAGAACAGTTTTTGAGCTTTTTTGTGGCGTACGGTTTGGCCATTCAGGGGCTCGAATTGTCCAAGGTCACGAGCAACCTGCTGCCGACCGAAATCGCCAAGCAAGTGGTGTGGCGCAAGAAGCGCCCGACGTTTGCGGCGGCGGCGGCTTGCCTGGTGGCGGCGGGGGCGTTGATCTGGTTCCGGCTAACCAGCGATATGAGTGCCCTGGCGGCGGGCGCGAAAGACGAAAAACCTCCGACGCTGACCTACGAACAAGCGGTATCGGTGATTGCAAGCGGCCCAAGAGCTGACCTTACGGGGCGTGGACAGGCGCTGGCTGTCCTCGGAGCCGCCAGCACAATGAAAAGGGCGCTCGACGACCTGGGCGGCAAGGGCAAGGACGAACTCAAGGAAGTCGATCAACTGGTTTCCTTGCACCTGCAAAAAACGGTCGTGCCGGAGATGGTTCGAGTCATTCATGAGGCGGTGCCGCGCGCCCAGGGGCTGTTGGGCGAGGCGCAGACGCCGCAGGAGGTTACGAAGGCAGTTAGTGGCGGGCCTTCCCGCGGGGAACGCGAGCAAGTTTGGATTGAAAGTGTCGATCTCATCTATGAACCGGAACTCGGCAAGTACGTTTGGAATAGCGGCAAGGTGGACATGCCGGCCCCGATCAATAAATACGACCCTGACACTCCATTGGCCGGATTTTACATCAAGATCACCTGCCGATCGCCGAATGCCGGCGGATCGACGTTCATACGCGATAAATTCATGATGCCGCTTCGCGATAAAGGACGGACCGCAAGCAAGCGTTTTTACATCGATAATGTCATTCTCTTCGACGTGAACAAGGTGACGGCTGCTTCGACGGGCGCCGGGAAAACCGGTCCTTCGCGGGGCTCCGTTCGTGGCGGCACCGCATCGGCGGCGGCCACGGCGGGCATTATTTCCAGCGTGCCTGCGAGCAGCATCGATCCCATTACGTTGGAGCCTACCACGAACGATTGGAGGTTCGATATTTGGGCCAGTGGTATCGTGGGTGAGATGCCCGGCGAGGGCGAAGCAGAATCGGCTGAGGCTAAAGATGAGAAAAAGCCGGAGGATAAGAAACCAATAACGGGGAAACCCAGGCCCTAGCACGGGCATCGGGAGAATGACCCCCTCTGTCTCCCTTAACACGGGGGAGGCGGAAGGCCGTTGGAAGGCCGGAGTCTGGCAATGGATTTTGTAAAACGCAACATGTTCTTCATTCTCTGTGCCGTTGGAGCGATCGCGGGCATTGCGCTGGGCGTGACGGGTTTGCAGGCGATGCCCAAGGTTGTCACGACCATGAAGGACGCAGGGACGATCTACGCCAACCTGGAAGGCCTGCAATCCAAGCCGATCAACGAAAAAACAATCGAAACGGAGAAGGAACGGATTGAAACGGTCAAGGCCGACCGCGCCAAGATTTTGGATAAGGCCAGGGGTTATTATCCGGATTATTTCAAGGATGGCACCGGGACCGGCGCGGAGGGTGCGTGCAAACTCAACACGCTGGTGGATGGAGTCCTTCCGGAAGGGTCCTCGGATCAACGGGTGAAATTTCGCGCCGCCTACCAGCAGGCGATGAAAGATTTGATCGGCAAGCTGAGCGGTGGGGGGCCATCCAGCACCGTCGAACAGGACCTGATGCGCCGCAAGATTGAAGACGAAAAAGCGGAGTTGGCGAACGATTCGACGCTGGCGGCGGAATTCACCGGCGAAACCAGGAATGCGGCGGGGGGGCATACCCGTGCGGGGGTGCGCCAGGATGCGCGGGTGCGCGCCGATCAGCAGGCTGCCCAGCGTATTTCCTGTTACGTTACGGGATCCATCCCGGAGAAAGAGCGCAAGGCCGAATATCAGCCCACCTTTCAGTTTGAAGTTGCCATGGAGAACATTGACTCGGCCGAAGCCCCCGCCGACGAAGAAGTTTGGCGGGCGCAGGTGGGTTATTGGATCCAGCGCGACGTCGTGGAGGCCATTGCGGATATCAACAACGCCGCGGCAGAGCAGCTCATGGCAACTGGACAGGAACGCTGGGTGGGCAACATGCCGGTCAAAGACGTCATTTCGATCCGCCTCAGCCCGGATTTTTACGTACCCCCTGAGGGTCAACTTTATCCACCGCCTGAGCCCGGAGGGTATGCACCGGCGGTGCCAACGGGGACGGCCGAGACGGTGTTCACCAAGACCGCATCGGGACCGTATTACGAAGTCGTGCAGCTTTCCGTAAAGCTGGTGATGGACCAGCGAGACATCCTCAAGCTGGTGGAGCGAATCAGTAGCCGTCGTTTTTACACATTGCTTCGAGCGGCCTACAAGGAAGTACCGCCGAACTTGGCTCTTAACGGGAAGATTTATGGCTCGGAGCCTGCGGTGAACGTGGTGTTGGACTTTGAGTTCGTCATGCTGGGCGGCTTATTTCGGGAGTGCATGCCCACGGCCGTATGTGAGAAGTTCGCGTGGATCACGTGTCCCGAACGGGAAGGCGACAAGGACGACAAATAATCCGGAGCGTACGGATAGACTGAAATCATGGCAAAACAACTGGTCAATCCTTTCGAGCGTCACCTGGAAAAACTGGTGCTGGCCATCGCGGGGCTTTTGCTCATCGGCGTGCTTGTGAAATTCGTATTCTCGTCGCCCAACAAGATTCTGCTTGGCACGGAACCGGCCACGCCGGGTGTGGTCGACGCCCGATTGGCTCAAAAAGCCAACGATATTTTGGATCGCATCAAAAACTGGAAGCCTCCGGTCGTGGAACACGATTCCAAATTTGACGATTTTGTAGCGATCGAGCCGATCAGGGCGGACACGTTGCCGCTGGTCTCCGTGCTGGGGCCCGACGTGCCAATCGTGGACGCTCGCGCAGTCGTGACGGGCGGTGCAGAGCTGGTGGCGATCCCGCCGGCACCCAAGCCGGTTTTTACCCTTGGACGCAACACGCTACTGGCGCCGAATGTACAGGGCGGAGAGACTCGTACGCCGGTGGATTGGGTGATGCTGGCGATCCCCTTTGACGTGAAAGGGCAGTCGGAATTGCAAAGACGTGCCTGGGGGGCTACCCGGGCTGACGTGATCTTCGCCACTCCCGAAGTTCAGCGGCGGATGAGAAAGAGCGACGCAAGCTGGTCGGAAGGCGACTGGCAGACGATTTCGGGTTGGTCAAGCTACAAAATGCCCAATCCCCCTACGGTTCGTTTGTCGGAGTCCGGCGGGAAGGTCGTCGCGAATAAGGACGATCAAAAAGCGGCGGAAAAGTATCAGGAAGAGATGGCGGACCCCAAGGTGCAACTGGCAATCCTGCGTCCGTTGCCTCCGAGCTTTGCACCGAACGAACTGGCTTGGAAATTTCCGCTGGTGACGACGTATGAAAATGTGGTCAAGCAGGACCAGGAATTCATCAGCCCCAACAATCCGTCCGCGCCGATCGAGGATCGATACGGCCTGAGCCAGGCCGGCACGGGAAAGCCCAAACCCGAGCCCAGGACGGCCGCACAGGAACAAGCCCAAAAACTCGATGCGGCACGGGCGCAGTTGGAGGCGGGGCGGAAGTTGTGGTCCAAGAACGAAGTAACTCTAGCATTCAATGCGGCGGTTGAAGTATCAAACAGCAAAGAGGCGACCCCGGATCTGAAATCAAAAGCCCAAAAGCTAATGAAAGAAGCCGAGCTGCTGCTGGAGGATATTAAGCGCAAAAAACAGCCGACGGATGGAAAGGGTGAAGGGTCTGCAAAACCCGGAAAAGAGCCAAAACGCGACAAGTCCCCGCACCAGGATATCTGGGCGTATGACGCTGCGGCGGACAGCATCGTGAATGGCCAGACGTATCAATATCGAATGCGGGCGCGCGTGCTCAATCGGTTGGCGGGTATGCCGGAAAGCTTCAAGAAGCCTGAAAACGCTCAAGTGATGATTGTCGCAGGCGAGTGGTCGGAGCCGACGGACCCGATTCATATCGCGGAGGATTCCTGGTTCTTCGTGACCCGCGAGGATAAACCCAAGCGAGAAATTTTTGTCGAGTTCTTTCGCTGGTACGACGGCGTGTGGGTGAAATCCAAAGCCGTCAATTTCAAGGAAGGTCAGGCGTTGGTTCACCAGGAACGCGTGCCGGTGCCGGACCTCGTCGATGCGACAGTGGCCGTGACGCCTACTGTGGACTTTGGCGAAGACCTGACCTTGCTTGATATTGAGTTTGCCCGGCCCATGCGCGAGCGCAAGGCAGGCAGCACGGCGACGGGAGTGAAGTTTGCCGCGCAGCCCGCTCCGGCGACGGCGGCAGTGTTCGTTGATGGCAAGGGCGGATTGCATGAGCGAGTGGTGGCCGCTGACAAAGAGAATCCGCTGAGGCGGAAAATAGAGATCTGGTCACCCTCGAAGAAGGCGCCGGCACCGTAGCGCTCTTTCCTGGATTGGGTGCCATGCCCAGGCCCAGCCTCACCGGGCGCCGGCATGCCGCCGATGCAACATGGCGGCGCTTCGTTTGGCCATGCCACCAGCGCTCGGCACTGAGGATGGAAAGACATGGATCCCCTTGCCTCGCGGGATGGTTGCGGGGCTGATACTGTGCGTCTACTATTCGGATATGCGGCCTGACGAGAGATTGGGGCCGCAAGAGTTGTTGACCAACCCCCACGACGTGGGCATTCATTGGTTGAGTTGCACGGCTAGTCGGCATCTGCGCGGATGGCCTTCGAGACCGTAAAGAAATCAGGCCCAGCGTCAAAGCAAGGAGGAGCTTCCTTTGCGTCGCACTTGGATTGCCCTGCCGGTATTCATGCTTGTTCAATTGGTTCCCGCTTTGTTCCCCGCCGCGGCGCGGGCACAGGATGCGGGCGCCGATTTGGACAAAGCCGTTCAACAGTTTCATCACGGCGACTATCTGGCCGCTCAGGAATTGCTTGCGAACGTGAATCGTTCGCAGCTAACTCCCGAGCAGCAGGCTCGCCGGGATGATTACGTCAACCGCGTACAGACGGCGATCACCATGCTGGAGCGTGCCCGGCGCGATCTGGAGGAGGCCGGCCGGGCCATGCAGGACGGCAACTCGGCAAAGGCTGGCGAATTGCTCGACCTGGTGCTGGCCAATGAGTATGCCACGAAGCCGGTCCGCGAGTCGGCGGCGTCGCTGCGGCTGGAGCTTCAGTCCGCTCCGGGAGGAGTGCGCACCGCGGTGGCGCAAGCTCCGCCGGATCAGCCGGTCGTGCGGGAAGCCGCCGCGCAGACGACGGCGACGATTTCGCCCGAAGACGTGAAGCGGGCCGGAGACCTTACGGCGCAAGGCAATGAGCGAATCCACGCAAGCCAGTATGAAGAAGCCCAGTCGTTATTTGAATCGGCCCTCAAAGCGGTTCCGGGATACCCGGAGGCGATCGACGGTCTTCGTACGGTTCAGGCACACCGGGCCAATGTATCCGGAGCGGCGGTGGATTCCCTGATCGCCATCATCCAACGGGAAGATGCGATCAACTGGCAGCGTACCGTGGCGGAATACCGCGACGTCGAGAACACCATCCGTCAACACATTGCGAATGAGCGATTTGAAGAAGCCCGCCAGCTCCTGGTTCGGGCGATTCAGATTGTGGAATCGGGGAAGCAGTTTGCCGACCCGCTTTCCAAGTTCGAGACGCTTCGGGCGGAGGCCGACGCCCTCGCGTCGCTCGTGGATGAGTCCGAGCGAACCTACAACGAGCACAAGGTGGCGGACGTGCGGCGGCAGATCGAAGAGCAGCGAGCCGAACGGATCCGACAGGACGTGGAAAACCGTCGCGGGCAAGTTGAAAAGCTCATGGAGCAGGCCTGTCAGCACAAAGACGATGGGGACCTCGACGCGGCGATCATCGTGCTCAACCAGGTTATTTTGATTGATCCGAAATACAAGCCCGCGCGGTGGATGATCGACAATCTCGAGGAACTGCGGGCCAATAAGCAGGGGAGGGGTTTTCGGGAGGAATTTTATAAGCAAACTCGCGATTCCCTGAACGCTGTCGAAGAGGCGAAGATTCCCTGGGCCGACTTGTTGCGCTATCCGAAGAATTGGCCGGAGATCATCGCCCGGCCAGAACGGGGCGGCAGCGGATCTGTCCGCCAAAACTCGTTTCTGTCGGCGCTCGATTCTCCGGTTCCGGTGAACTTCCAACAGGAACCTTTCGAGCACGCCATCGAGAAGCTTGCTTCATCGCAAAACCTGAATGTCATCGTGAAGTGGCACGATCTGCAACGCGTCGGGGTTGCCCCCACCATGCCCATCACGCTTCGAGTGCCAAATGAGATTACGCTTAAAAGGGCACTCACCGAAGTGCTCGATCAGGCGGGGGCTGGCGGCGCGGCCCTGGGTTTTGAGATCACCGACGAGGCGATTGTCATTGCCACTCAGGACACTCTCGACCGGAACACGCATCAGGTAGTGTATGACATCAATGATCTGCTGATGGAAGTTCCCAATTTCAATGACGCGCCCATGCCGGATCTCGCCGAAGCCAACCGCAAGAGTATGCCCCGTGCGGCGCCAGCGAGGCAAAATTCCTGGAGCGATGATGATGACTCCGATTCGACTGCGGACGTGGCTGATCCCGACCGGCAGCGACGAGTGGCCGAGATCATCGACTTGATTCAGGATAATGTCGCTCCGCAAAGCTGGCGGGATCGCGGCGGCGCGGTGGGACATATTTCGGAAATCAACGGCCAGTTGGTGATTACGCAGAACTCGTCCTCACAGCGGGCAATCGGCGATTTGCTGGGTAAACTTCGCGATCAGCGTGCGATTCAGATCGCCGTCGAGGCACGGTTCATCACAGTTTCCAGCCACTTCCTCGAAGAATTGGGCATGGACCTGGACATCGTACTCAACAGCGGAAACGCGGGATTCGACTACATTCCGAACGCAGGCGGCGGGCCGGTTACCGACCCGGTGATGGGAAATACGTTGTTGCTGCCGCGGTCGTTCTCGCGTCTGGGCTTCACCCCGGCGACTCCCGGATTGGGCAACCCCAACACAACCACTCCGGGAAATGGAAGTATCACCCAGCCGTACAACCAGCCCTACCTTGTGCCTCAGCGCGGCGGGGGCGGAGGAAGCCAGTCGACGCCGGTTCCCATCACCAACCGGATTTCGCAGTTCACCGACCCGGCCAACCTGGGTAGCGACGTTCCAGGCAGCTTCGCGGGACAGTCCCTTCCTCCGGCCCTGAGCATTTTTGGCAGCTTCCTCGACAACATCCAGGTCGACTTCCTGATTCGAGCAACCCAGGCCGATTCGCGCACGACGGTTCTGACCGCGCCGCAACTTGTCCTGTTCAACGGGCAGCGATCGTGGGTGGCCGTCACCATTCAGCAAAATTTCGTGAGCCAGCTCAATCCTGTGGTGGGCACCGGTGCGGTCGCCCAGGCCCCCGTGACGGGCACGATCGACTCGGGTGCCGTTCTGGACGTGAACGCCACGGTGACGGCGGACAAGCGGTACGTGACCATGACGCTTCGGCCCGGTGTCACCCGATTGCTCGACTTGCAGACGATCCCATTCTCGGGCGGCAGCGCGGGCGGCGGTTTTGGCGGCGGCACAGCGCTCAGTGCGTTCATCCAGTTGCCCACCTTGTCGAGCCAACGAGTACAGACCACGGTCTCCGTGCCGGATGGTGGCACGCTGTTGATTGGCGGGCAAAAGCTCGCCAGCGAGACCGAGGTCGAGGCGGGCGTCCCGATTCTCTCGAAGATTCCGATTCTCAAGCGCGCGTATAGCTCCCGCTCGATGGTCAAGGACGAGCAGACGCTGCTCATCCTCATCAAACCGAAAATCATGATCCAGAGCGAGCAGGAAGAAGCCGCCTTCCCGACCTTTGCAGCCCCTCCATGACCTGAAAGAGACGATGCAGCGACTCATGAGCAGCAGACCTCGCCCGTCATTTTTTCGATGGGCGAGGTTTTACTTATTGGGTTCTACCATATTGCTCTTGACGACTCGATGGGCCGTTTTTGCGGTGGATCCGCCGTATGTCCCGGCTCCCCACTCGATGTACGGCATACGGGAGTTTGCGCCGGGCATCCAGATCGACTGGAAATCGAAGGTGATCGAAATAGGTGCGATAGTCGTCCTGCGTGAAGGACCTCTTGAATTGCTTGCGTGCAGTCCGCAGACCCGCGAGCACGAAAGCATATTGTCGGTATCGGCCAGGCCGTTGCATATTTTTCAGGCGATGGGGCTGATAGGCTTGGAAGCAGGTTCGCCGGCACGCTACAACGAAATGCTCGATCGGTGGTTTCCGGCAAGCGGCGAACCACTCGATCTGCGCGTTCATTGGCGCGATGGCGACAAGGACCGCACGGTTTCACCGGCCGCCTGGATGGTGGAGAAAAAAACCGGCAAACCGCCCGAAACGCTGCGCTGGGTATTTGCCGGTTCCCTGGTCCGCGAAGAAGGATGGTTTGGCGCAGATGCCGATGGGACGGTGGTGTGCGTGGTGGATTTTGATTCGGCGCTGATTGCCCTGTCCGCCCGGCACAGCGCCGACGATGCGGAGCTTTGGCTGACCGCCAACCCGAAAGAAGTGCCACCGCTTGGTACTCGATTCACCCTTTCCATTCGCAGTGCGTATCATCCCAAGTTGGAGGTGGAGATTGCCTCCAAGGGAGCGTTTCGGACTGCTGAAGAATCACTGAGCGCCGGGCAGATTGGAGATCTTCTTACTAGGAACAGGGATGATCGAACGCCCTTCCTTTCCGTTTGGTATCACCCGAACCTGGCCGAATCAGACTTGACGCGAGCGGTGCAAGAATTGAAAGACGAATTGAGACGCAGAAGAATTGATCCCGAAGCATCTATGATGGTGCGAAAGAAAAACGCCGCACCTCGCGCCCCGGCATCGCCTCTTCTTGCGCCGGAGTAACCGAATTGCGGCAGGGTTTGCCGCGCATGCAACAACGCCTCGTCCTCGATTACCTCCTCCAAACCCTCCTTGCCCACCGTGCCGCCGGCTCCGCGGCCGTTCTCGTGTGACGCTTTAACGTCCGACTCGTGATGACGCCCTGCATGAATTGAACGAGTTACGTTCTTTAGCCCAAAGGAGTTCACTTCGCATGCCGCACAAGGTCGATATCATGCCGAACGTCAGCGAAGGGGCGTTGCGAAGTTACCTAAGTCGGTGAAACCCGATAAGCTACATCTTGTAGGTTTGGAGGGGATTAGGTTGATAGTTGGTGTAATGTCTGACACGCATGGGAACTTTTTGGCCGCCCGTGAGGCCATCGAGTTTTTCGAACGCGAAGGAGTGGGTCATGTCATTCACTGCGGTGACGTGGGTGGCGAGGAGGTTTTTGGCGAGTTATTGGGTCAGCCCGTCACGTTCGTCTGGGGTAATACGGATACGCCTGACGACGGTCTCGTGGCCTACTTGAAGGCCACGGGGTTCTCCGTTCCGAGTGCTGTTCCCACCAGGATCGAATTGGGAGGCAAGAATTTCGCCGTGTTCCACGGCCACGAATCGCAATTCCGCTCAAGCAAGCAACTGGACGTCGATTTCGTACTGTACGGTCACACCCACGAGGCCGATGTCGAAGTTCTCGACGGAAAATGCTTCGTGAACCCCGGCGCACTTTTTCGTGCGAATCCCAAAACGGTCGCGACGATCAATACCGCGACCAACGAGATTCAATTCCACGAAGTCACAGTTACGTGATCGGTTGGAGGCGGGCGAGTGATCGTTGGGGCGAAGATGTACGAACGCACTTCGGCTGGAGCAGCCGCGTAGGGTCGGAGCCCGAACTCCTGCACGATTTGCCCGGGCGGAGCGATCCAATAGTCGCGCCACAGATTCTCCGGGTGAAGTACGAAAATCGGCAGGGGGTTTTCGACTCCGCGAATCTGTTTGGACCGTGTGCGCATTTCGATCAGGGCCTCGAACGATGAAGGGATCGGCAGGATTGCGATTCCGGTTTCGAGCGCCAAATACTCGTGAAAGTTGCTGAAGACCAACACCGAGGAATCGTCTCCTAGCGCGCCGAGCCAGTCGCATAAAATGTGAGAGTTCGGCTCGAATGGCCGCGACCACGCGCCCGAGGGCGTGCTTGGCCGGTTCGCTTGAACCCACCGGGAATAAGTCGGCGACCATTCCTGAAAGATCGTCCACGAGGCGAATGAAACGAGCACCAGGCAGAGCGTTGCTCGAACGGCGCGACGCGGAATCAGCATCAGCGGAGCAAGAAAAATCAAGAAATACAGGGGCCGTCCCGGCAGGTAGTACCGTTCGAGTCCAATGTAGTCGAATTTCGCTCCGAAGAACCCCGCGGCACAAACGATCATCCCAAGTAGCGCCACGACGACACACAAAGCGAGTCGAAGTTCCACGCCGCCGAATAGCTGTCTTAGCGAGCATCGCACCGGCTTCAGCGGCAGGCACAACAAAACGGCAAAAGGCAATACGGCGAAAAGCCAATGAGCCAGGGGTTTGTGCGAGTAGAAGCCCAGGTCGGTGAACATCCACCATGCCCGACCCAGCGCCGCAAAGGACACATCGAAACCAGTCTTGGAGCCTAAATTGAACTGCTCCGAAGCATGGTTCGCGGGTCCGTACGCCGCATTGACTGCGACAAGTGCGATGATCGGCGCACCGGCAGATAGCGCAAACGCGGCAAGCGATGAAAGCAAAACACGGTTGCGGCGAAATTCCACGATGATCAGCAGTCCTATGGCCGCCGGAACGAAGAGGCTCGCGTAACGGAACCAAAAAAGCCCTCCGGCGAGCAAGCCTGCCAGCGCCAAGCGGAGCGTAGCGCGGCGAAATTCCTGGTCGGTTCTGAGGCCGTCGGACACAAGAAGCAACACGAAAGGAAGCGTCGCGATGAGAATCAAATCGGTAGAGGGATTGACCAGCAATCCAACGGACAGGCAACTGGCGCCGGCCACCGCGGCCAACAGAAAGCCGGTGACACCCGAAGGCACGCTGCGGCGAAGGAAGGCGAACCATCCCACCAGCGCGGCCGCGCACCCAACGATCGAAACAATCCGGCACGCTTCGATCGACGTGCATCGAAAAAGGTGGCGCAGCCCGGCGATCAGGATTGGATATCCCGCGGGCCACTGCGTCAGAAAACCCCAATCGTACCGCCACTCCCAGGGCTGTAGCGGCGCGACCGGTTGAAGTGACGTGAGTCCCAGCCCGCTGTACAAGCGGTCGGCGGCGATGAGCAAATAGCAATAATCCGATTCGATGAGCGGCGGAATCGAACTTCGGCCCGGCAGAAAAGCAAGCGCGAGTGCCAGAGCGATGACACTGACCAACGAGCGTGACCAGCGTACTGACTGTTGTTGCACGGTCAGCGACGCAACGGGGTGAGGACGAGGGCCGACAATAGGGGCGCTGATAGGCGAAACGTCGCCCCAGCCGCCCACCACAATTCCGCCTCGACAAGTCACGCATGGTTATCGGTCGGCTGATCTTGAAATCCCAGAAACACACCAACAAGCCACTATTCAACCGAGCGCCGCCATCTGCCGATATTTTATGGGACACTGCCATGAGACTGACCGTCGTCATTCCGGCGTTGAACGAAGAACTTGCCATCGGCTCGACCATCGAGCGGATGCTCGAGGCCCGCCAGCACATCGTTTCGACCTCGCCGGTCGAGGACGTGGAACTCATCGTGGTCAGCGACGGCTCCACCGACCGTACCGCCGAAATCGCTTCGAGCTTCGCGGAGGTCCGCGTTATCATCTTCGAGCAAAACCGCGGATACGGTGCGGCCATCAAGAAGGGATTCGCGGAAGGCACAGGCGACATTGTCGGCTTTCTCGATGCCGACGGAACCTGTGATCCGCAGTTTTTCGCCACTCTGTGCAACGCCCTTACGCAAGACCGTGCCGACGTGGCCATCGGGTCGCGCCTGGGACCGCAAAGCCACATGCCGAAAATCCGCCGCCTGGGAAATCGCATATACGCACTCATCCTGTCCTTGCTGAGCAACAAGGTCGTGACCGATACCGCCAGCGGAATGCGAGTCATCCGCCGCAGCGCCCTTTCGATCCTCTATCCGCTCCCCGACGGCCTGCACTTTACGCCGGCCATGAGCGCCCGAGTGCTGATGGACGAGCAACTTCGCATCGTGGAGCGGCCCATGTCCTACGAGGAGCGCATCGGGCAGTCTAAGCTGCACGTGCTTCGCGACGGGGTTCGCTTTTTTCAAACCATCTTTCACATGTCGCTGATGTGGCGTCCGGCGAAATGCTTCGTGGCGGTCGGGCTGGCTTGCATGGCCCTCATGGGCGTGCTTGCTCTTTACCCCATCGAAACATGGCTCCGCACCGGCAGGCCTCAGGAAGACATGGTCTATCGCCTGTTGTTTTGCTCGCTGGCCGGGTCGCTGGGCGCGACCTTCATTTCGGCGGCGCTTGTTTGCGAGCAACTGCAACAACTCTGGGGCAAACGCCAGCGAACGATTTCCTTTGTCGCCGCCGCGCTCGATCATTTCTACTCGTTCCGAAGTCTTGCGGTCGTAGCAGGAATCTCCGTTGTTTTGTGCGGCTGGCTGGTGGGGGAGGGGCTTTGGACGCGGCTCACCGCCGGCTACGTGGCCGTGCATTGGGCACGCGTGGTGCTGGCGGGCCTCATCGCGTTTTCCGTGTGCCAGATGCTCGTCACCGTCCTGATGGCCAACCTGATCCGCTTCCATGTCGCCCGCCGCATTCTGCTCATGGATTCGCTGGTCTCCGCAAACATGGATTTGCTCGCCCCAAAACGCACCGATTCTCTGATTTCTGCCAAGATGAGCAGCACGACAGACATCCCACTGCACTCCGACCCGATTCTCACCGAAACCCCTCTCCCTCCCAGGGAGAGGGTAGGGTGAGGGTAACCGCGCTCGAAGAAAACACCATTACAGGCACAATATCGACCAAGCGCCGACCACCCAACTAGAACAACAAGAAAACGATAGTATCCGCAACCCCAAACTGCCAAAGCCCCGTGAACGGTTACCTTTTTGGCAGAATCGTTCTTGCCGAAACCGACTTTCTCCTATAATGGTTTGCTCGAATCACGGTTCGACCACTCCGCCGCGGTCGTCGATTTTGACGAAACGACATCGATGCGGACTGCTCGCGGTGTGATATGCATCTAACAAACTATTTACCGGTCTGGGGGAATTCCATTGCCGCGTGGGTGCATTCCGACCAGGACCTGCGCTGGCTCGCTCCCAGCACGCTCCCGCCGCTCACGGGCGAAAAAATCAACGCGTGGAGGAAGGCGGGCGGAACCTCACTGGTGGGATTTGAGAAACACTCAAAATTCCCCGTGGCTTATGGCGAGATCAATCCCATGCGATCGGACGGGGGACGCTTTTGGATCGGTCACGTTGTGGTCGATTCGCAGATGCGGGGTCGCGGCGTGGGTCGGCGTTTTGTCCGGGGGTTACTGGAGGAAGCGTTTCACGAGCAGCATGCCCGGCGAGTGTCTCTGGTCGTGTTTCCTGAAAATCGGGCGGCTGTGCATTGCTACCGACACTGTGGCTTTCGCATCGTCGGCGATGAGCATCATCAGTTCCTGCCGGACGGCCCAAGACATCGCCTGCTTCGCCTTGAGGCCGGTCCCGGTGCGCTAATTCCGATCAAGCCTCAACTTCGCACGCCGCTCTCCGCCGGACGCTGATGTCGCCGGTCTTCGTCGACGTTCGGCGTACGAGCCTCGGCGCGGGGCGCTGTTCCGAAAGAAATCGCTCCAGCAAACCTTCGTTCCATTTTTGATAGAGCTCGACAACCTGCCGCGGGTGATAGTCGCGACGATAATAGACGCGAGAATTCGGCTCGTGCCATTGAGGGATCCCCGGCATTTTCTCGCCCCGTTCGATCGCTTCAAGAACCTCGATCATGGCGGAGATGCCGGCGGCGATGGCCTTGCATCCAATGGTATGAGGCCGATCCAAGGCATCAATCTCAGGTCGCGCGTGTTGCAGGATCGGTCCGCTGTCGATGCCGGTATCGAGACGGTGGATCGTGGCGCCGACGAATTCAGGTTCTTGGTTCAGTAGCGGGTAGAAGTTGGTGGCGGTGCCGCGATAGTACGGAGAGAGGCCCAGGTGCATATTGATCATCATCCACTTTTCCGGGGCAAGGAGCGGCGCTTTGATCAGATCGGTGCCGAAGACAACGACCGTGTTGACCCCGCGATCGCACAGGCTCTTCGCTGTTTGCGCGGTGTTCAGCACGCCGGGCTCCAAATGCAGAACGTCGCAATCCGCGCTGGGCGATATGACGCCCGCATCGTGCCCGAAATACCTCTCCTCCTGGCGTAACCGTTCCGCGAAATGTTCGGAAACAACGGCACGCTCAACCGGGCTCAAGTCCGAGTCGTCTACTTTGGCCGGAGCATAGGTGGGGCGTGCATAGACCACGACGGCAACGTCGAACCGACTCCGAACCGAGTTGGCGAAGAATCGGTGCCGCGTTTCCACGCTGGTCAGGATGGCAATGCGTGGATGGTTCGTGCTGATTCGCTTTTGGGTGCCGTGCGACATAACATACCTATCGGCATCGGAGTCACTCAGGGTTGCGGACTTATGGCGCAAGAACGCCCAAATCGACTTGCAGAATGGCTCATGCTTCTCCGCCGGAATGCGCCGATTGCCCGCGCTCAATTGAAGGATTGGACCAGTGAAGTACGCCAGGAACCGGGGTTGCTCTGGGAAACGCCGGCCATCCGGTATGCAGCCTACGGCGTCATTGGCGTGGTTGTTTCCTGGGTGGTGGTGCTATTCGTGGGTTTTCTTACGCCTCCCCCGCCGGCCGGGGCCAGAGACGCAGCGGCAACGGCGGACTTTCATGTGGTATGCGCCGACCCTGCTTGCGGATACAATTTCGTGATCAGGCGGGAATTTGGCTTCGGCGGCTTTCCCGTGATGTGTGATCGTTGTAAGCAGCAACAAGGGATGCCGGGGCGAATGTGCTACTCGGCGCTTTGCCAGGGACGATGGGTCGCGCCTCTCAAAGTAGACGATAAACAAAAGTGTCCGATGTGCCACACTTTTTTCCCTGATCGACCATGAACGCAACCGCGATTTTGTGCTGGTCGGCCGCAGCGATCGGCACGGTCCATACTTTCCTGGGCCCCGATCACTACCTGCCCTTCGTGGCGATGTCGCGTGCGGGGCGCTGGTCACCAAAGAAAACACTGATCGTTACCGTGTTATGCGGTGTGGGACACGTGCTCGGCTCCGTCGCACTGGGGCTTGTCGGAGTCGCGCTGGGGACGGCGGTGTTTCATCTCGAGCGAATCGAATCCGTGCGCGGCGAGATCGCCGCATGGATGCTGATCGGTTTTGGTTTGCTATACTTCGCCTGGGCGACGATCCGCGCGATTCGCACTCGTCCACACTCCCATTGGCATTCCCACGACGGTCAAACCGTCCACTGCCACGAGCACCAGCACGACGCGGCGCATCTCCATGTTCACGCTGATGCAACACCCGCAAAGTCGGGGCCATCCATGACCCCGTGGATTCTCTTTACGATCTTTTTCTTCGGACCTTGCGAGCCGCTCATTCCGCTGTTGCTGTACCCTGCGGCCGCGGGAAGTCTGTGGTTATTGGCACTCGTTACGCTCATTTTTGCGACCACCACCATCGGGACCATGACGCTCATCGTGTGGGTGGCCACTTCCCGCCGTTTTGCGTTGGGGTCAGGACTTATGGGGCGATTTGCCGGCCCCCTGGCGGGCCTGACCATCCTCGCCTGTGGGATTACCATCAAAGTCGGATTCTAGGCCATTCCTTGCCGTTACGCTTCGCGCAGCGATAACACCACGAGGTCCGTAAATCCGACAACTCCAATGTGCGGATGAATCCGTCGAAAGATAGATTAGGTAATTCAGAATCTCGACCCCGTTGCGTGTGGAAAGGGTTCCATGTGATGCCCGATTCCGCAACGGTTGGATCGGAACGGAGATGTGATGACGCAAGCGATTCTGTCACTGGGCGGCAAAGTTGAAATTCAGCGGCTGGTTGCATTGGCTGCACACGTGTGCCGCCCGGACAAATATGCCGGGAAACGAAAAAAAGGGCGTCTCAAGGGCGCCTTGTGGATGGAAATGCGTCTGGATCTCGCGACCGAAGAGGCGCTTCAGGTATCCATGCACGATCTTTCCCTGGGCGGCGTGGGCTTCTGGCTGAGAACGAAAAAAGTAGAGGTGGGCGATTTCCTCTATTTGCGAGATTGCTCAGACGGGAAACTTCATCCCTGGCTCAAGATCCGTGTAACGCACTGCATCAACGGTATCAAGGGATTCCTCGTCGGCGGCGAATTTGCGGGCGATAAGTAGCAAGCCGAGCAGCGACGTTGCCTTCCCGTTCCCCCACGTCGGTATTATTGCCCTCAGCGCAGTTTTTTCCTTCCCCGAACGCGAATTGTATATTCTGCCATAGTGAAATCCCCAAGTCTCATGCATGAGCTAGTATTCTTGTTACCCGAAGGATGTGGAAAGGAGCCGGATCATGTTCGCGCGCAGCCGAGGCTTTTGTCGTCGGCAAGGAACCGTTGCCATCATCGTCTTGGTCATGCTTGTGGTTCTCATTGGGTTCTCGGCTCTAGCGATCGATGTAGGCTACCTCTACAACGTGAGAGGAGAGCTTCAACATGCGGCTGACGCCACCGCGCTGGCCGCAGCAAGGGGGCTTCCTGACACGCTGTCCACCCAGGCATTAGCCCAACAATACGCGGCCCTGAATCAGCCAAACCACGGGACTGTACTGATGAACTCAGATGTGCAAGTCGGAAACTGGGATGCGGGGAGCGCCGTGTTCGTCCCCGGATTGGCTTCGTTTAACGCGGTTCGGGTTACCGTTCGCCGGGCCGACTCGAATGGAAACCCCGTGGCTCTGTTCTTTGCCTCAATTTTCGGGATCACGCAGACTGACGTATCGGCCAGCGCCACGGCGACGGGGGAGGAAAACTGCTTTAATCGCGGGATTACCGCCGGGCGTTTCGTATCGATAGACATTATTAACTTTGTGGACGTCGTAGGGAGCATCTGCATTTACGGCCGTCAAGCCAACGCCCTGGACGACCATACGGTCACCGGTGGGAATCCGGATCTGATCATGGGGGCCCTTGACGACTCAACCATATTGATCGACGACCAAGGAGGACCGGCGCAGATTGTGGAGGCTGACATCCAACCGACTCGGGCACTGAAAGTAAACCAATTGATCGACGGGATTGAAAACGGCACCCTGCTCCCGGCAGGCACGGCGGTCGTAGTTTTCCCCGGATCGAAGACTTTCGGCACGCAACCAGGACAGGTCGTTCCGGTGTCACAAACGGCCTACGTGGTTAACGGCAAAGCTACGATCGCTGCCAGCTTCGAGCTAACCGATGTAGCCATCGCCGCGAGGGGAACCATTGAGTTCAAAGAACATGTGGTGCTCAACCATCCTCCTCCCACCGGCAACGGGGAGGTACCCCTGATGATCCTGGCCACGCAAGACGTGCTGATGGGTGTGGATGCCGGATTGTCGGGCGGCGCTGTCATCGCCGGACGCGACGTCAACGTGGTCCACAACCTGCTGATTACGCCCGGCGGATCCGTTCCCCTGGGTTTTAGTATAGAAGCCGGTCGAGACGTGATCATGCGCGATTGGGTCGAATTCAGGAATCTCGCTCTCGAATTCGCTCTTCCCTTTTCTAGTTCCGATTCCTCAACGCTAGTACAGTAGCGGGTCAACGCTCCACCGGAACTCGTATGACGACACCGCAGTCCGATATTGAATCTGACCCACTACTTCCCTAGTCCAAGGATCTTTTGCGCCGCGATTTGTATTCCCTTTGCACATTTGCACCTGTCGCGCGGTGAATCGTAGATTGAATCTGACATCCTGAGACAAAGGCAAACCAATCGTGAGGTTGGGACGCAAAGCGTTGAGTCCGTAACAAAGCGGATTGTCGCGCCGCCCGGGAACTCCGTAGAGAACTGGTGTTTTGCCCGAGGGGTAAGGAGCGTCCCAATATGATTCGAACTCAAAACAAGAAGCGATTCCACCAGCGACGCGGCGTCGTCGTGTTTCTCGTCTTGGTGCTGATCCCGGTCCTGCTGGGGTTTGCGGCGCTGACCGTTGATGTCGGCGTGCTGTACAATACGCGGGCGGATTTGCAGAATGCCGCCGACGCGGGGACCCTGGCCGCCACCAATATCCTCGCGGAGGATCGAAGCGCAGCCGGCGTCGCACGGGCCCGACAGGCGGCCATCGACATCATTCAGCGCCATGTGTCACTCGGTCAGGGCTTGCAAATCGGCCCCAACGACATGGTGTTTGGGATGATCGATTACGATCCGGTTGGCAACAGGTTTGACTTTACCCCCACCGAAGTGTTTCCCGATGCGGTCCGCATTTCGGTGAGTAAGTCCGCCGGTTCGGTCAATGGAGCCACGCCCCTTTTCTTCGCCGGGATATTTGGAAAACGAACAGCCAACGTACAGGCAACCGCAACAGCGGGACTCACCGGAGCGCGCGACATCGCCGTGGCCATCGATTTGTCCGGGTCCATGAAATTCGACAGTGAGCTCCGCTATTACAGGACCACCCAGGTCAATACGCGCGACGTCTGGGCGTCGATGGATGGACCGGCCCCCACGAGGAATTACGTGCCTCTCGCTGAAGATTTGTCCGAATATGCAAGCGACACCGGCCCAACCATTGGCGTCATGAATACATGGGGAACTGCGATCACCACTTCGTATGATCCAACCACCGACCCAGGGCTATGGAACATTCCCAACAACGCCCCATGCACTATCGCCGCGATCACCACCAGCCTGACCGCGCGGGGGTATAACGCGAGCCAGCGCAACACCATCATGAACAGCAGCAGTTCTGCCACCTGGCCCAATCGCGTCGCGGTCATGATTGGCCTGGCAACGTGGACCCCTGCCGGTGCGGCCGACACCACCATAGGAAGCACCGAGCTGACCTGGGCGGCCTACCCGTCATATCGCAAGAACTGGACCTGGTCCGACTATATCACCTGGTCGACGGGAACGAGCAACCGTCTGGTGACCGAGAATGCGAATTTCCGATTCCGATTTGGCGTGAAGACCTTCGTGCAGTACCTGCTGGAACGCAGGTATTCATTCAGCGAAACCGATTTTACAAGCATGCCCGTGGAGCCGATGCAGAGCATCAAGGACGGACTCCAGGCCATGGTGGACATCACCCGGTCGTTTGACACGATGTCCCTGGATGTGTTCGCGACCACTGCGAGACATGAACTTGATCTGACGGAAGATCGTCAGTCTGTAGCCAACCTCCTCTATGCCAGGCAGCCCAACTATTACGATGCCAGCACAAACATCGGCGGAGGCCTGCAAAGCGCAATTGATGAACTTACCAGCCTCCGAGCCCGGAGCGACGCACGGCCGATGATCGTGCTGATGTCCGACGGGGTTTCCAACGCCGGCCCGGACGCGATTACCGTGGCGCAACAGGCCGTTGACCTGGGGATTCCTGTGTACACGATTAGTGTAGGTACCGGTGCGGATCGAACGGTCTTGCAGGAGATTGCGGCAATGACAGGAGGTCAGGAATTTTTTGCGGCGGGCACGGGTGCCGAGTACACCTCCGAGCTCCGAGGCATCTTCCGCACTCTGGGTGGCTTGGGTTATGCCGCGTTGATCGAGTAGCCGATACCGAAGAAACTCCTGAGAAAACGACTTCCTACGCCACCAAGGTCGGTGAGTCTTCGTGCTTGCCGATCCTGGCTCGTTTTCGGTGATGACCCTATTGCGTCACGAGGCCATCCTGCGCACTTCTGATGAGTTTCGCGTTGCAAGTCGAGCAGTTCTGGTAAGATCATCGCTTCCCGTGCCTTGACGCGTGCGGGAGGAAGGTTCGGGGTTGAGCCAATCGTGACAGCTTTGGATTCGAACAAACCCATCGATATTCTGTTCCTCTGCACGGGGAATTCCTGCCGTTCGATCATGGCCGAAGCCATGCTCCGACATTTGGGCGGCGGGCGATTTGAGGCCCACAGTGCGGGATCAAAACCGGCGGGCTTTATTCATCCGCTTGCGGTACATGCACTCACTGTCATGCGCGTCCCTTTGGGCGAACTGGAATCGAAAAGCTGGAATGAGTTTGCTGACAAGCCCATTGACATAGCCATCACGCTTTGTGACTCTGCCGCACAGGAACCCTGCCCCAATTTTTCCGGAACGAAATTCAAGGTCCATTGGTCGATTCCCGACCCGGCCTTTCATCTCGGCAAAGTGGCCGAGTGTGCAGACTTTGCGCTCCTGGTGGCTCAGCGTATTCGCGCAAAAATCGAAGGACTCATTTCGATCGACTGGAATGCTCCGTCCGATGAGATCAACAAACGGTTACGTTTCCTGGGTGATATTTGATGATCGACGGCGACGACCAGACATTCATGCGTGCAGCCTTTCACGAGGCCGCGGCCGCACTCGATCACGAAGATGTGCCCGTCGGCGCGGTCGTCGTCCATGAGGGCCGCATCATCGGTCGCGGACGAAACCAGCGCGAGCAACTCCAGGACCCTACAGCACATGCCGAAATGATTGCGATTACGGCCGCCGCCTCCCACCTTTCAAGCTGGCGCCTGGAAGGCTGCACGATGTACGTCACCCTGGAGCCTTGCGCAATGTGCGCAGGGGCGCTGGTGCTGGCCCGGATGCCACGGATCGTCTTCGGCGCCCGCGATCCCAAGGCAGGGGCCTGCGGCTCGCTGTTCAACCTCTGCGCCGACCCGCGTCTCAATCATCGCGTTGAAATCACGGAAGGCGTAATGGCCGAGGATTGCTCCATGATTCTGCGGGAGTTCTTCGCCATGCAGCGTGCCAAGGGCAAAAAATGAACAGTCCGCGCTGATGGGTGGCACGGTCTGGCCGCAGCCAGGCCGTGGCGTCACACTTGCTGCTTTACGCCGCCAATGCTCATCGCTATCATCCCGGCTCCGTTGGCGCGGATTTCAAAAACAGAAGGCAGTCAGGATTACACCTTGAACGCGAGTCATCCGGTCGGAAAACGGGCGCATACTGCGCGGTTCCAATTACTTCTGGTCATCTGTGTGGTCTGGGTGGCGTTCTTTCCCGCGACGGCCGTGGCTCAGGAAGCAGGCCAGACCATCACCTCCGTGGAATTTGTCGGTCTGCAACGCACCGCGCCGACCATGGCCCACGATGTAGCCAACATTCGAGTCGGGAGTCCGCTCAGTCGCCCGGTTCTCGATGAGGGCGTCGCCAGATTGCTGCGCACCGGACGATTTGAAACGGTGCGGTACGAAATCGGCGACGGTGGACGGGTCACTTTCGAAGTCGCCGAACGCTCGCTCATTACTGCAATCCGTTTTGAAGGCGCAAAGCTCTTCCGCGACGGAACACTGAAATCTGAGGTGTCGCAAAAGATCGGCGAATCGCTGAATGTTTCGGCCGTGCGTGAAGGCAAAGACGCGATCCTCCGCAAATATCGGGAAGCGGGCCACTCCGATGCGACCGTCGAAGTGGATGAGGCTGCCGCCTCACGAACCGGCGAAATCGTCTTTGTCATCCACGAAGGCGAAAAGGTGAAGGTTCGCAAAATCGAGTTCGCAGGCAACGCGGCCTTTACTGGCGACGAACTTTCCAAGCAGCTCGAAACCAAAACCGCCCTCTGGATTTTCCGTTCCGGCGCCTTCGACGCCGAGAAAGCCCTGAGCGACGCGGCGAAAATTCAAAACTTCTATCGTGACGATGGCTTCCTCGATGCCACGGTCGCTTTCACGACGCAGCTCAGCGGCAACGACATGACCGTGCTCTTTACGGTCAGCGAAGGCACGAGATACAGCTTCGAGGACATCCAGATCCGCGGAAATGCCGTATTCACCTCGGACGAGCTATTGGCCGCCATGAAAAGCCGCGTGGGCGAAGTGGTGAAGCGGCCCCAGGTCGATGCGGACGTGATTACAATCCGCGATAAATATGGCGAAATCGGCCATATCTACGTTCGCGTGCGCGCGGTGCGCGTCTTCTCGGACACGCCGGGATTGGTTCGCCTTACCATGGAGATTGAGGAGGGCGAACAGTTTCGCGTCGGTCGCGTCGTGGTTCGCGGCAATGCTCGAACGAAGGACAAAGTCGCTCGGCGTGCGTTGAACCTCTATCCGCCTGACGATCTGTTCAATCTCACCGAAGCCAAAGAGGCGGAAAAGGACCTGGTCGAAACGCGCGTGTTCAGTTCGGCACGGGTCATTCCCTCGGGAGACGAGCCCGGCGTGCGCGATGCCGTCATTGACGTGGTCGAAGCGGAAAAGGCCGGCGATTTTCTTTTCGGCGTGGGCGTGACCAGCAACAGCGGCATCGTAGGCTCGATCGTCCTTGATTTTCAAAATTTCGACATTTGGGACACGCCCGAAACCTGGTCCGAATTCTTCAAGTTGCGGTCCTTTTTCGGCGGCGGGCAGCGGCTGCGCATCGAGTTGCAGCCGGGTACCGATGTCAGCCGTTTCCGGTTCGATTTCACCGAGCCGTTCCTCTTCGACAAGCCGCTGCGGTTCGACTCGAGCTTCTTCCTTTTCGAGAGAGATCGCGACGGCTACTCGGAAAACCGCATCGGCAGTTCGTATAGCCTTGGAAAGCGGTTTGAGCGAGGCCGCCTGCAGGGCTGGTCGGGCGAAGTCGCCTTTCGCAACGAAATGGTCAACGTGGACGACGTGGACTTGTTCGCGTCGAGCGAAATCCGCGACGACGAAGGCAACAACCTCATCACCGGCCTCAAGGGCTCGTTGGTCCGCGATCGCACCGACAGCCGCTTTGTGCCCACCAAGGGTGACCGCCTGCGGCTCAGCTACGAGCAGGTCGTCGGAGACCATTTCTTTGGTCGCGCCGGTCTTGGCTACAACTGGTATACTACGCTTGCCACCGACCGGCTCAATCGCAAGAGCGTGCTGGCGCTGCGCGGCGAGGGTGGAATGATCGTCGGCGAGGCGCCGGTCTTCGAACGCTACTACGCGGGCGGCATCGGCTCCATTCGCGGGTTCCAATACCGCGGCATCGGCGAGCGCGACGGCATCGACGACAACAACATCGGCGGTAATTATCTGATCCTGGTCGGTGCCGAGTACAGCTACCCGCTCTATGGCGAAAACCTTCGCGGCCACGTGTTCCTCGATACGGGCACGGCGGGTTCGGGTGGCTACCGCGCGGGCCTGGGCACCGGCGTTCGATTCACCCTCAACCTCTTTGGCCCCATTCCGATCGAGTTCAATCTGGCCATGCCTGTCTCCAAAGACTCCGAGGACGAGGAGCAGATCTTCAGCTTCATCGTCGGCAGCATCTTTTAGAGCAGTTTCCGATTTCATGCAGCGGCCTGCGAGCAGCCTCCCCCATTGCTAAGGGGGGACAAAGGGGGTCGAATCGCCATGCGGAAACGAAATCTGCTCTGGCAGCGCAGGCAGTCTCATCGAACCACGAGGAAACGATGGCCGTATTGGTAACATGTACCACGATCTCGAAGCACTTTGGAACGCGAGAGCTTTTCAACGGTCTTTCCATCAGCTTCGCGGATGAGGAGCGGATCGGTTTTCTGGGCCCCAACGGATCAGGCAAGACTACCTTTCTGAAGCTCCTGGCCGGCCTCGAAAAGGTGGACAGCGGGGAAGTCACCAGGCGAAAGCTGGCGCGAATCGGTTTCCTGCCCCAGGAGGACCGATTCCCCGAGGGAGCCACCATCGAGACCGTGTTGACCGATGCGCTGGCCGATCGACGATTGGAGGAATACGAGCGCGATACCCAGGTCAAGATCATCCTGAGCAAATTCGGCTTCGATGATCCGCAGCAGGCCGTCGAGCAATTGTCCGGCGGATGGCGCAAACGGCTGGCACTGGCCCGGGCGTTCGTCCAGTCGCCGGATCTGCTCCTCCTCGACGAGCCGACCAACCACCTCGACCTCGAAGGCATTCAATGGCTTGAGCAAACGCTCCTCACTGTGCCCTTTGCGTTTGTTGCCGTCAGCCACGATCGGTATTTTCTGGAGCGGGTCACCAGCCGCGTGGTCGAGTTGAACCCGGTCTACCCCGACGGCTACTTTAGTGTGAGCGGCAGCTACAGCCTTTTCCTGGAAAAAAGGGCTGAATACTGTGAGGCTCGACAGGCCCAGGAAGTGACGCTCGCCAACATCGTCCGGCGGGAAGTCGCCTTCCTGCAATCGAATTCCAAGGCCCAGCGAACCAAATCCAAGGACCGAATCGACGAGGCCTATCGGCTCAAGGACCAGCTTCGCGATCTGAAGAATCGCAATGCGCAAGGTGTCGCAGTGGACATCGACTTCGAGGGCACCGGTCGAAAATCGAAAAAGCTGCTGGCGGCCAAGGGCCTCGCCAAATCACTCGGTGGAAGACATTTGTTCAAAGACGTCTCGCTCGTGCTCTCACCGGGCATGCGGCTGGGAATCCTGGGCGCTAACGGCAGCGGCAAGACTACGCTCATCCGCGTACTGACCGGCACGATGGTGCCCGACGAAGGCACGATCGAACTGGCCGACGGCTTGCGCGTCGTCGTGTTCGACCAGAAGCGCGAAGAACTACCCAAGGACGTTACCTTACGACAGGCCCTGGCGGGCACGCACGATCGCGTGGAATTCGGCGGTCGTACCATCCACATCACCGCCTGGGCCAAGCGGTTTCTCTTTTCGGTGGATCAACTGAACATGCCCGTGGGCGACCTTTCCGGCGGCGAGCAGGCCCGCATTCTCATCGCCCGGCTCATGCTGCGTCCGGCCGACATCCTTGTCCTCGACGAACCCACCAACGATCTGGACATTACCTCCCTCGACGTGCTGGAGGAGAGCCTCCTTGAGTTTGCGGGCGCGATCGTGCTGGTCACCCATGATCGGTTCATGCTCGATCGCGTTTGTACGGAAATCCTCGGACTCGACGGCGAGGGGCAAGTCGGCCGATACGGGGATTGTGCCCAATGGCAGGCCGCGCAAGCACTTCGGACAAGTGCAAGGGATGAAAGCGCTGCCAGGCGAAAACCGGAGCAACCCAGGAAGGACGCCATTCGAAATCGCCTGACCGCCAGCGAGCAGTCAGAACTCAGGGGCATGGAAGAGGCCATTCAAGAAGCGGACGAAAGAGTGGCAGAGCTTCATCGAGCATCGGAGGATCCAGAGGTGGCCGGCAACCACATCGAGGCGCAAAAACGCTGGGAAGAATTAGAGGCCGCAAAAAGACACGTTGAATCGCTCTATTCCCGCTGGGAGGAGCTGGAGGCCAACCGAGCGCAAGCCGACGAATCAGGACGAAAACTGCGCGGATGACTTCCCCGTTACCTCATGGGGATAGGTCAAATGCTTGGCCTCAAATAGTTTTGAACCCATGGTTGGTCCCAGTACAATCATTCGTCGCGCGACGAACGCCGTGCAGGCAGGAGCCAATTGAGAGATTTCGGCTGGAAAGCGCTTCCCGCGTTTTCAAAAAGTGGAGTTCAAGAATGTTGGTTGGTGACCGTCAAGGAGGTTGGATGAGCTGGTAAGGTATCCGCCCCCGCTTGGCTGCGCCCACCAATCGCCTGTTCAAAGGTTCCGCTGGTGTTCAAGAAAGGAACAATCTATGTTGAAATCTAAACGATTCTTCTTTTATATTGTAATAACGCTGTGCGCTGGATGCGGCGGGCAAGTCGCTTTGGACGATACGCTTGCGGCCCGCAATATGCGTTCTTATGAGCGATGGATTGATCACTTCGTATTCGTGCTTCCGTGCACAAATTTCCTCATTTTCCCAAATATTGGCGAAGTTGAGGAAGCACTTTGCGAGCTGACGCCATTTTTCGACTGCGGAATTGCATCGGCGTTCTGTGTCGACGAGTTCCCGTTTGTAGATTTTGACATCGACTGTTCGTCCTTGGTTCCCGTAGGCTGCATTCCTGGTCCGATCGAACCCTATTCCGTATTGACTCCAGAATGTTTGAGTAGAAGTGAAATCCAAGATGTCAGAATCGGGTGGTCAACTTCATCACCAAGCCCCACGGCGGAGGGCACAGCATTTTCAGGGCGATACAGCCTGGCGATGACCGGCGTCAACACATCATTTAGCACATCGTGCCGCGAATGCTCCCCGGATACGATCACGAACTCGTGCCGAGAGGATCCGTTTCCCGAGTGGAATACGCTGGCCGTTGATCAAGATGACGGATCGATCGACTTTGGGGTTGTCGATGTCACCGATAGTGTATTCGCACGGTTAACCGGGGTTGTGGATGCCGACGGTTTCTTTGTCGTCGGGGTAATGTTGCCCAAAACGGATGAACATGGTGAAATGTTGGTTCGCATGGAAGGGACCTTTTCGAGCCAGGGTTTCTTGGCCGTGTTGTCGGTCAGGACATCGAATCTGGGGTTCGGGCCGTCCGATTTCCAACACGATTGGGACGTCGCCTATCGACGCGAATCTGAATGCCCGGAAGAGGGCCTGCTTGCCTGTTTCGAATCAGGACTCCTTGACGATTTTTTTCTCGAGATGTTCACACTTGCCCAAAACGCGTTGGATTTAGATTTCGAGACGCCTGAAGCGATTGGTATTCTCAATGATAGATGCCAGACGCTTTGCAGCAATGATCTCTGTGCGGCTTCCTGCCCGGCATGCGCGACGGCTCTGATCGACCAGGCTCGATGCCATTCCGGAAGGTGACCTCGAGTGCTTATTTGACAATCAGGGCTTGTCGGAAGTACTTTGGAACGCGATGTGACCAGGTTTGTTCCGACTACGTCGCCGCGAAAGGCGGACTGGCGAAATCCCTAATGGAGGTTTGAAACGATGTTACATCCCAGGGTCCAACTCGGAGTTGGTGTTGCCAATATCGGCATCCGAACGTACGCCAGTTTGGCAGTGTATGCAACGCTTGTGGTGCTTGTCTTCGACCTGGGCATCGGTTGCTCCGGTTCGGGCGATTGCCCCGGGACGTCGCTTATCTGTTTCTCGGGATGTCACGACAACAGTGAGTGCCAAACAACGGCCGAAGAACTTGACTCTTGCCAGGTCAGAGAATGTTTTCAAGGGATCTGTTTGTCCAAAGGCCTATGTGGCGTAAACGAGGTTTGTGCGGACGGCGAATGCAGTTTGAAGTCCTGCGTGGCTGATGCCGACTGCAACGACGATAATGAGTGCACGGTTGACAAGTGCAGTAACGCCACTTGCGATTACGGAGCAGTGTGTCCATCGGGTGAGCTTTGCAATCCAGAAACGGGGGAGTGCGAGCCTCCCGGCGGAGAGTAAAGTTGCACCCATGACCTGTTGACCGGCCGCATTTTGGTTACTCCGGCACAAGAAGAGACGATGTCCTAGGCCGGAAAACTACGCCCAAGGGTTGACGAAACTCCCCTCAGTGCGTTCAATGGTGCAGCGGACAATCGGCAGTCTTGGTCTACCCCCAGCATTCAAACCGTAACTGCTCCCGCAAGCGAACAAGAGACGGAGCCTGACCCCCGATGAAATCGCCAACTATATCGCCCATGAGATTCGCCTTGACCTTGCCCATCCTTGTCTTCGGCGCCGCTTCCCATGCGCAGACCACAGCGTCGCGAACGGAGTCGATGGGACCGCTGAGCATTGCAGAAGGCGGGTTCACCGTGTTCTGGGAGGCGCGCCTTCCGATCGGCGCGGCTGAGGCGCTCGAAAATGGCTACCTGCGCGACGATGCCCTCTATGTGACCACAGACGGTGGGACGGTGTTTTCGCTTCACGCGGAAACCGGTCTGCTGCGCTGGGGAGAAATTCTGACCGAGCCGGCCTATACCGTCTTCGCGCCATCGCACGTCCAAACCGCCGATGGACGCGGGCCGGTCGTGATTCCGACCACGGCACAGGTTTATGTAAAAGACCGTTACTCCGGAAAGGACATCCTTCGATTCAGGCCGGATTTCCCCATCGGCAGTCCGGCTGTCGGCGTCGACGGGATCCTTATCATGGGAAGTTCGAATGGGCGTTTGTACGCGATGGGTTGGGATCCAGCGCGTCCGGCCGATCCGATCAAGCGATGGGACGTAGACACCGGTGGGCCAATCTCTGCCGCTCCGGTCCTGTACCTCCGGAAGAATCTGCTTATCGCGTCTCAAAGCGGATCGGTTTCTTCCTGCCAGGCGAGCAACAAAGTGTTGACCTGGAATGATAAAGTCGGCGGCCCGATTATTGGCGATCCCGTCGTTGACTCCAGTGGGGTGTACGTGCCCTCGATGGATCGCTCATTGTCCAAGCTGCACGCTCACAACGGC
>CXWL01000379.1_pt1 | contig 32023 bp, 19 predicted proteins | sample 590931 | NCBI WGS metagenome assembly CXWL01 (sample SAMEA3498368, study PRJEB10139) | groundwater metagenome | biome: water well; material: biofilm material | place: Germany | collected 2015-04-27
GATTGTGGAAGACTTATCGAGCGAAACCGCCCCGCTTCGCCCGGCGGTCTACGAGCCCTGACGCATTTTCCGCAGATTGGAATGGCGCGCTGTACTTGCCGAGGCCCACCGCGTAATTACCACTGGGCTTCTTCGAATGCGCCGATTTTCGGGGCAGGGCGCGACGGACGCGCCTTCAGGATGGCTCCTGCGAGCGTCAGATCGGACTTCGTGGTGACCTTGATGTTCATCGAATCGCCGAGAACAACAGCCACCGGGTGGCCGGAAAACTCGACCACCTGCGCGTCGTCGGTGATGGCGAGACCGCCCGCTCGCTGGCGCTCGGGGTTCTGACCGAGGCTGCAGAGGTGGGTGTAGGCTTTCTCCAGCACGTCACGGCGGAAGACTTGCGGAGTCTGGGCTTCGTACAGCCCGTCTCGTGAAACCGTTTCGGTGATGAAGTTCGATCCCGCGACGCGCTTGAGCGTGGCCGTCACCGGCACGGCCAGGATCGCGGCTCCGGACTTCACCGCTTCGTCGAACACCGCGTCGATTCGCTCATACGAAACGCAGGGTCGGGCGGCGTCGTGAATGGCGATGTACTCGGCCTCGGGAACCACCGCGCGGAGGGCGGCCTCGACCGTGTCGCTGCGTTGCTCGCCGCCTTCGACCAGTTTCACGCCCATGAAGCCCAGATTGGCCCCGTAGGTCGATTTGACCATAGCGATATCTTCCGGCGCGACGGCGAGAATTTTTTGCACCACGTCAGCCCGGCTCATAAAGAACTCGATCGCCCGCAGAAAGAGCGGCCTGCCATCCAGTTTGGCGAAAGTCTTCTTTTCGTTGCCGAATCGTTCGGCTTTTCCGGCGGCGGGGATAATGACGGCAAATTTCGGCATAGGTCACCTCGTACTCCGATATTGTAGGTGAATTTCGAATGAACTATAGCTTCGCGTGAACCGAGGAACCAATCTTGCTGTCCGCTCCCTAACGGTCGCGGCTCTGTTTGTCATGATCCGCGCCGGACTGAAGCCCGCGGCTCGCCATGTTCACGGCTCAGGTTGTGGTCTTATCCGGCGGACGGAAGCGGCGGCCCGGGGGGGCGACGCCTTCCATGCGGCCAAAGATCATGCGGCCCGCGGAAGTCTGCAACACACTCGTAACGGTGAGCTCCACCATTTCGCCCAGCCGGTCGCGTGCCCCTTCGGCCACCACCATCGTACCGTCTTCGAGATAGCCCACGCCCTGTCCCATTTCCTCGCCGGGCTTGACCACCTTGACCGACATGGTTTCGCCGGGAAGCACGACCGGCTTGAGGGCGTTAGCCAGGTCGTTGATGTTGATCACCGGAACGCCGCGAAGCTGGGCGATTTTGTTGAGGTTGTAGTCGTTGGTGACGATCTTGCCGCTGAGCTGCACGGCCAGGTCGACGAGCATTTCGTCCACGCCGGCGTTTTCGGCACTGCGTTCAGGGACCACGTCCAACATGCGAATCTCGATATGCTCGTTGCTCTGCAGCTTGTTGAGCATGTCCAGCCCGCGACGCCCGCGCACCCGTTTGAGCTTGTCGCTGCTGTCGGCGATGGTTTGAAGCTCCTGAAGGACGAACCGGGGGACGATCAACTCGGACGTGATGATCTTGGTGTTGGAAATATCCGCAATGCGTCCGTCGATGATGACCGACGTGTCCAGTACGAAGGGCTTGGCCCCCTTCATCTCCTTGGCGAACTCAACGTAGGGAATGACGAAACGCACGTCGTCCTTGGTCTGCAAGATAAAACTCACCGCCATGTAGCAGCACATCACCCCCAGGCCCAGCTTGAGCGTGGGGATGACCGGTGAAATCACGCCCGAAGTATTGTTCGACGCCAGCAGGTCCACAATCAACGACAACCCGTAGGCGATCACCATGCCGACGATAAGCCCGAAGAAAAGCCCGGAAATCGTTGCCAGTGACTTGCGTGGAACGAAAATATCCAGGGCGATCACGACAAACGCCGCGCCGACGCATCCGATCATCACCAGGTCCGCCGACAGCGGAAAAGGAGCCGCCCCGGCCCGCGCCCGGCTTTCGGCCTCGGCGGTAAAGCTCCAGCCCACTGCGATCAGAGCCAGCACGAAGAACACGCGCAGAAAGATCATGAACATAGTGCCGCTCTTGCTTGCGGATTCTGCGGCGACCGGCGGCGGTGATGTGGCGATTCCCATAGCTACTTGCACCCTTGTTGCTTTTGAGCCTGTTTCATTCGCTTCAAAAGGTCTTGCCGAGCCTAGTATAGCCCTCGTGCAAACCGCGTCCATGCCGTCGGCAGGCAGGCTAATTCGAGAGCGCACCCTTATTCCTTTGACTCTGCCAACGTAGTCGTTACGCTCCATCCCCTTGCAACAGGCGCCCGCTCATAACGCCACGATTCTCACCGGCCCTTTGCGGCGCACGCTCTTTTTCCTTGCACTTCCCGTTCTGACGGAACAGATTCTCAACACACTCGTGGGGCTGGTGGACGTATTCCTGGCGGGACAAATCAGCGCAACCGCCACGTCTGCCGTCGGCGTGGCCGCCTACGTCACGTGGCTCGTTTCCATGCTGGTTATGCTCGTCGGGATCGGCACAAGCGCCCTGGTTTCCCGTGCCCAAGGCTCGGGTAATCACGCGGAAGCAAATCACTTCGCCAATCAGGCCATCACGTTGGCGGCACTATTCGGCTGCGTCGTCGCCATTCTCAATTTCCTGGCCGCGCCATGGTTTGCCACTGCTTTTAACATGACCGGTGAGGCCTATCGGATCACGGTGACATACCTGCGAATCGAGTCGCTTGGCCACGTTTTTGTCAGCATCACCATTGTCGCCAGCGCCGCATTCCGGGGCATCGGCCGGATGAAGATTCCCATGCTCGTCTTTGCGATGATGAACGTGGTCAACGCTTTTTTTTCCGTGGTGCTGATGTACGGATTGGGCCCCGCTCCCAAGCTTGGCGTCAATGGAATTGTCACCGGCACCGTGATCGCCCAGTTTGTGGGAACCTGCCTGATCGTCACCATTCTGGTACGCGGACGATCCGGACTTCAACTCCGCCGGTCGGAAATGTCCCTCAATCTGCAAAGGGCCGCGCGCATCATGCGCATCGGACTCCCCGCCGCAGCCGACGGCGCGGTCATGTGGTCCGGTCAATTCATCTTTCTGCTCATCATCGCCCGCCTCTCCCCCAATCCCCTTGGCGAGGCTTATCTCGCCGCACACATCATCGCCGTACGCTTTGAGGCGTTTACTTATTTGCCGGCCGTCGCCTGGGGAGCCGCGGTCGCGACGATGATCGGACAGTCCCTGGGCGCGGGCGACATCCGCCGTGCGATCCGGGCCGGGAACGAGGGCGTGCTTCAATGCGGCACGTTGGCCGCCCTGCTGGGCCTTTTCTACTTCTTCGCCGCACCGCAAATTTACCGGCTGATGAGCACCGACCCGCTCGTGCAGGAAGCCGGCACCAGACCGTTCCGTTATCTCGCACTATTGCAACCATTGTTGGCGACTTCGATCATATACATCGCGGGACTTCGCGGAGCCGGTGACACGCGCTATCCGCTCTTGATCTCTTTGATGGGCGCTTTCTGCGTCCGGGTTCCTCTCGGTTACTTATTCGGGATCGTGCTCAACGGAGGACTGATGGGCGCCTGGATGGGCATGTTCGGAGACATGATCTGGCGGGCTGTCGGCGCCGTCATCCGCTACCACCGCGGCCGCTGGGTCCATACAAAAGTGTAGGGGAATGAAGCCCGCAAACGAGCCTCACACCCCAAGAGTTCTTTGACTTCCTATCGGGTCAAGGAGCCGATTGAGTCGTCGCCGATTGCGGCGGCTGCTTCGATAATGACTCCAACGCTTCGCCCGATGCGTCGCGTAGAGCGGAGTACAGCTTCTCGTCCGGGTTGTTCGTGGCCAAACCGCCAAAGATCGTCCTGGCATTCTGCGCGTCGCCGCTCGCATACCACATGTAGCCGAGAAGAAACTGGGCATCCTGATCGCCCGGCTGAGCATCCGAATGGCGCGCCAAGGCCGCGATGTGCTCCTGGAACTTCATCTGATCGCGGTATAGAGCCTTGATGTTGAACGGGTAGTAAACCAGGTCCGGAGTCGCTTCCATCGCGCGTCGGGTCGAAACCGATGCCGTGGTGAAATCGCCCTCGGCGAAACTCGCCAGGCCGTACAACAGCTCTGCGATCCCGTCCGTGTCGTCGATGGCAATGGCTTCGCCGTACGATCGACGGGCATCGGCATAGCGTCCGGCTCCAAATTGCTCATTGCCCTTTCCAACAGTCGCCAACACGCGCTGGTCCGGCTGCTTGGCGGGGGCTTCCTGCTGCGGGGCCGGTTGCTGGACCGGAGGTGCCGTTGTCGGAGGCGCGGTCGGGACCGCATACTGCCTCTCGACATAGGTCGAGCCACTGCCTTCTACACTCGGTGCGGGGTAAACCTGCGACTCAACATAGGTCGTCCCGGAGTCCGCGTAGTAGGTCGGAGCTGGCTGGCTGTAATAGGTAGTCCCACCATACTCAGGCGTTTCCACGACTACAGTTGGCTGCGTGTAAACCACCGCGGGCGCGGCATAATAAGTCGGCGTATCCCAGTAGCTCACGCCAAAGCTGAACGTCGGCACGAAGTAGGGATACGCGTAAGCGTATGATGGGTAATAGTAGGGCCGATAGCAGCCTCGCGTGTAATAGCCATATCGCTCATAGTACGGGTAATGAGACGGCCCATAGGGGTAAACGGGGCGATGGCTGTATTGCGGCCTGCCGTAGCCCGGTCTGCCGTAACCGGGTCGGCCGTGCTGGTTAGAGCGGTCGCCCCCCGCATATCGATTGCTGCCATAACCCGACGCCGGCGATCTCCGACCACCACTCGCAGCGTTTTCGCCCGGACCGCTATAGCGCGGCGACATGCGCGCTGACGAATCAGACGGAACGCGCGTAAGCGGCGTGCGCGACATTGAATTTCCATCTCGAGTGGCCGAGGATGGAAATCGGCCGGGGTTCGACGCGTTTCGCGGAGTCGGCATGGTCGGCGGACTCACGGACGGCGATCTAGGAGCAGGCCTCGAAGCATAACTCGGTTGCGACTTTTGCGTTTCGGACCGTGCTACCGGCACGGAGCGCGGGCTGGGCATACGCGAGGCCATACCCGGGGATGGCCGCGTCGGCTGTGCAGGCCGTGCCACCGGTGCTGAACGTGGCGCCGGAGAGCTCCTGGGAGCGGCACTCATTCGCGGCGCATAGGATTTCGAAGGTACTCTCCCCACTTCCGGTGCCCGCGATGAGGACATGCGAGAAGCCCCCTTCGATCGCTGGTCACGCTGAGCGCTTGCAGTCTGAGGAACGGTAACCAATGCGGCGGCCACCAAGGCCGCAATGCAACCCAATTTTTTGCCAAGACTCATCGGACTTCTCCTGCACGCCTGCTGCATGACTCTGGAATTGTGCCCCACGCGCATTTCGCCTCTATGAAAAGCCTAAACATTTGTCCGTTTCCGGTCAACGAATTTCCCAGCATTCCCCTTGTTTTTTTACGCCCATAGCCGTTTCAACTCCGTCAGGCTCGAGCACGTGTGGCATGGCCTGCATTGGCCGATATCGTGAATCCGATCCTCCCGGCAAACCCACGCCGCCGTGATCCCCATGCTCTGCGCACCGGCCACATCGCTATGCAACGAATCCCCGATGTGCAGCGCCCGTGAAGCCTCAACACCCAGACGGTCCAGTGCGTGCCGGAAAATCTGCCCGTCCGGCTTGTAGGAGCGTACGGACTCCGACGAAACAACCGCATCAAATCTCAGCCCGTGCTTATTGATCGCCGCGTGCAGCGGCTCGGAATCGGCGTTCGACACCACGCAAACCGGCACATTCAGTTCGTCCAATAACTCGACCGCGTCGTCATGGATCGGCGGATCGCGCCAATAGGCCTCGAGCTGTGCCACGAACGCCACCGGGTCGGCTTTCACTTCGAATTGCTCAAACATATCGGCCAAACTCTGTATTTCGCACTCGTACAAAGTCCGAAAAGAGCCGTGATTACACTGCCCCACTACCCGAAAATACCTCTCGCCCCAGGCAATCGCGAACTCCGCTGGAGAGATAGACAACTTGCAGGCCGTAACGATAGTGCGACTTGTGGCCTCCACCGCCTCCCGGTCTCCGGCGGCGATGGTGCCGTAAAAGTCGATCAAAACCGCGTCAAATTGCCGTCTGGGCACTACGAAAGCTCCAAATTCATCCCCCTGACCCTGGCTCATTGTCGATTGTAGGTTGTCGATTGTCGATTGATCGTCACGAAACAATTGATTTTCGACGGCCAAGACTCTACAAGAGTGCCGCAATCGTGTATTGCGGAAATATTTCAGGAGCAGATTGTGCCCGTAGCTTATAACAAACGTACCCACCGATGCGGCGAACTGCGAAAAGCAGATGTCGGCAGGAAAGTGACCCTCGCCGGCTGGGTGAACTCGACCCGCGATCACGGCGGCATGACCTTTATCGACCTACGCGACCATACCGGAATCACGCAGCTCAGGTTCACCGCCCAGCACGCGCAGGCCCACGACATCGCCCGCTCACTGCACAACGAATACGTGATCGCGATCACGGGCGAAGTGCTTAGCCGCGGCGAATGGGTGAACCCAAAAATCCCCACCGGCGAGATCGAAGTCGAGGTCACAGAGGTCGAATTGCTCAGCAAGTGCGACCCGCTCCCCTTCCAAGTCAACGAAGACTTCGAGGCCGGCGAGGAACTTGCGCTACGCTACCGCTTCCTGCACCTTCGCCGACCCGAAATGCAGTACATATTCCGCACCCGGCACAAGATCGCCCGTGCCATCCGCGAGTTCTTCAACGACAACGGCTCNNCGATTACCTCGTCCCCTCGCGCGTGCGTGCGGGAAGTTTTTATGCCCTGCCGCAGTCGCCGCAGCTTTTCAAACAGCTTTTCATGATCGCCGGCTTCGACCGCTACGCGCAGATCGTCCGCTGCTTCCGAGACGAGGACCTGCGCGCCGACCGCCAGCCGGAGTTTACGCAGCTCGATATGGAGATGGCCTTCGTCCAACGCGAAGACGTCATGAACATGGTCGAGGGGTGCATCAAGCGCATTTTCAAGGAAGCCCTGGGCATCGACATCCCCCTGCCGCTTCCGCGCATGACCGAGCATGAGTGCATGGAACGCTTCGGCATCGACCGGCCCGATACGCGCTTCGGGTTGGAGTTGCAGGACATCACCGATCTGGCCCGCGAAGTGGATTTCAACGTATTTAAGGAAGCACTCGACAAGGGCGGCGTGGTGAAGTGCATCGTCGCCAGCGGCGGCGAGAAGTTGACCCGCAAAATCACCGATGGCTTCACCGAAGAGATCAAAGGCATCGGCGGCGCGGGCTTGCCCATCGCCAAAGTGGCGCAAGGTGCAGGCGGCATCGAATTCCAAACGGGTATCGCGAAATTCATCCAGCCCATCGCGGCCAAACTCTGCGCCAAAGTCGGAGCGAAGGTCGGCGATACGATTTTCTTCATGCCCGGCACGTACGCCGATGTGGCCAAATACCTCAACCACATTCGTGGCCGCCTCGGCGTGATTCTGGACATCATCCCCAAGGACAAGTGGAACCTGCTCTGGGTGATCGACTTCCCTTTGCTGGTCTGGAACGAAGACGAGAAACGCTGGGACAGCACGCACCATCCCTTCACCGCTCCGCTGGACGAAGACATTCCCATGCTGGAAACCGACCCCGGCAAGGTCCGCGACAAGGCCTACGACCTGGTCCTCAACGGCACGGAGATGGCCGGTGGCAGCATCCGTATCCACCGCTCAGACGTGCAGAAAAAGGTCTTTTCGCTGCTTGGGATTTCGCCGGAGGAGGCCAAGGAGAAGTTCGAGTTCCTGCTAGACGCCTTGCGCTTCGGCGCACCGCCCCACGGCGGCATCGCGTTCGGACTCGACCGCTGGGCCATGCTGCTGACCAATTCACAGAGCCTGCGTGATGTCATCGCGTACCCGAAGACCCAGCGGGCCACCTGCCCGCTGACCAACGCACCAAGCAGCGTCTCCCAAAAGCAGCTTGACGAACTTTTCCTGGCGCTCAAACCACTGCCGAAGTGAACCGTGGGGAGGGCTCGGCTCCTGCCGAATCGCCATCCGAACCCGGAGCGCGAGCGACGGGCAGTTCGTCCGCACGGGCTTGAACACCGGCGCCGGCGCCGAAGACGGTTTGGCCGCTGTCGAACTCGCCGAGCGAATCACCGACTCCATCCGCGAACGAGGCTGGGGCCGACAGCTCATTCCTGGTCAGATTCCTTAAACAGCGAGCCGCGAACCTCAGTTCGCGCGGATTTTTCTTGCCAGACAATCGAGCATGTCATCCTGAGCGCAGCGAAGGATCTGGCGGTTCTTGGTCGCAAGATTCTTCGCTGCGCTCAGAATGACACGGCAAAGTTATCCCACCAGCGCCTTGGTCTCGGCGGCGGGGACGGGGGCGTAATGCGAGGGGGCCATGCTGGCGGTGGCGCGGCCCTGGGAGAGGCTGCGGAGCTTGGTGACATAGCCGAACATCTGCGAGAGCGGCACGTCGGCGTCGATGATGCGGTTCATGCCTCGCACGCTCGTATCGCGCACCACGGCCTTGCGGGCGTTGAGATCGCTCATGATCGGGCCAAAATAATCATCCGGCGTCACCACTTCCACGGCCATGATCGGCTGTAACAAAACAGGCCCCCCTGCCTTCATCGATTCATAAAAAGCCAGCCTTGCCGCATTCTCGAACGCGACTTCCGAACTCTCCGTCTCGTGCTGGACCGCCCCGATGATCGTCGCCTTCCAGTCGATCACCGCGTAACCACCGAGAATTCCGCTTTGCGCGGCTTCGATGATCCCGAGTTCCGCAGCCTTCGAGTATCCCTTAAGCAATGTCTCCGCAGGCACCGAATTCACGACCTGAAAATGCGGAGTGCCAGTCACCTGCTTTCGCGGCTCAAGTCGTACCGTCACCGATGCGCTGTGGTTCTTCCCGCCGATTTGCCGGTTGAATTGTCCGACTCCCTGGCCCGGCCCGCTTACCGTTTCGCGGTATGACACGCGCGGCTTACCCACCGCGACATCCACATTCATGTCATTACGCAAGCGGTTGACGGCAACCTCCAGGTGAAGTTCGCCCATGCCGGATAGCAGTGTCTGTCCCGTCTCTGCGTTGGCCGTCATCTGCAGCGTGGGGTCCTGCCGCCGAAGCGCCGCCAGGCATTCCATCAATTTGTCGCGGTCGCGCGAGGATTTCGGCTCGATGGAAACGCTGATCACGGTCTCGGGAAACTCGATGGATTCGAGAAGCACCGGTTTGTGGGGATCACAAAGCGTGTGTCCGGTCAGCGAATTGCGCGGCCCCACCACCGCAACGATATCGCCCGCGACGGCCACATCGAGTTGGTCTCGCCGCTTGGCGAACATGCGATAAATGCGGCTGAGGTTTTCCTTTTCGCCGGTGGCCGTGTTGAGCAGGCGTGAGTTGGGTTTGAGCGTGCCGGAATAGACGCGAAGGAAATAGAGGTCCATCGGTTTCTCGGCGATCACCTTGAACACCAGCGTGACCAGATCGCCCTTGGGGTCCGACGAGAACTTGTGTTCGACGCTTTCGCGTTTGGCGTCCTTCGCAATCACGGAGGGGACTTCGAGCGGGCTGGGGAGAAAATCGCAAACGGCATCCAACATACGTTGCACGCCGATGTACTTGAGCGAGCTTCCGCACAGCACCGGAGCGTACGATCGCTTGATTGTCGCGGTGCGGATCGCCTTGAGGAGTTCGGCTTTTTCTATGGGCTGATCGGCCAGGTATTTTTCCATCAGGGCGTCGGAGAATTCCGACACCATTTCGATGAGGTCATGCCGCATTTGCAGGGCTTGCGCTCGATATGCTTCGGGGATTTCTCGTTCCTCCTGCGAAGTCCCCATGGCTTGGGTGTTGAAGTAGACCGCCTTCATCTCGATCAGATCGACGATGCCTTCGAGGGTGTCGCTGGCCCCCATGGGGAATTGAATGGGCAGCGGCGGGATGCTCAGTCGGTCGCGGATCGAGGTGACGCTGTGCTCGAAGTCGGCCCCGATGCGGTCCATCTTGTTGAGGAAGCAGATTCGCGGAATTTTGTACTTGTCGGCCTGCCGCCAGACCGTTTCCGACTGGGCCTCGACCCCTTCGCGGGCGTCGAAGACGATCACCAGCCCGTCGAGGACGCGCATCGACCGCTCGACCTCGGCCGTAAAGTCCACGTGGCCGGGCGTGTCGATGAGGTTAATGGTGTGGCCCTTCCACGGGCAGGTCACTGCGGCCGAGTAGATGGTGATGCCGCGTTTCTGCTCCTCCTCGTCGAAGTCGGTGGTGGTGGTGCCTTCGTCCACCTCGCCCATGCGGTGGGTTTTTCCGGTGTAGTAGAGCACCCGCTCCGTAGTGGTGGTCTTGCCCGCGTCGATGTGGGCGGCGATGCCGATGTTGCGAACGTGGGAAAGGTCGGTGTTCATGGGCGGGGATTATAGGGGGAAACGCCGGCAACCGAACCCCGAGCGCCAGCGAGTGGGCCCAGGCGCGGAAACACGGTCACTATTCCGGAGAAATCAGAAACTCTCGGCTAAGTTGCTTACGTATTGCCTGACGATGGGCTCTCCGCTTTTGCTTCCGGACCCACTTCAGGTATGGCACTATTGGTCGATTATCGAATTTGACCCAGGACTTAGGAAGCACCATTAGGCACCCACCCACCAAACCAAGGAAAACTGCGATTACTCGAAATGGTTCGGGGTGGTCCGGACGAGGGGGTATGGTTCGGGCGAGACAGGACAGCCCCAACGAGAATACCGCGGCGAGCGCGAAGTAGACTCCTAGTCGCCGTGCCATCAACCCAAAATACCTTGTAGGCTCGGTCGCAGGGTAAAGTTGCCGTCGTGCTTCTTGCACGAGCATGGCGCCGCGTGACCATCCTGGGACCATCCAGAGGCCCCGACCATCCGCGAACTCGATCAGGTTGTCCCAAGTGATTCCTACAACATCCTGCCAGCCATAGCGATTTTCGCCCCCGTCGCGCGAATTCATCAAGATCGAATCGCCATCAAAGACAACTTCCTTGACCTTCATATTCTGCAAATACCGACATGCCGTTTTCCAAACAAACAGGCCCAGCAGCGTGGAAAGAAAACATGAAACGAGGGCGACTAATGCGAAAAGTAATATCTGATTTCGTGGCATTTCCTCCCACGTATTTCTGCGCGAGTCCCTCAAGAAAGAAACTGCAAAGAATAAAGGCGGGCCGGCAAAGAGGATGATACTGGTAATAAAACCATGCAAAGCCCACCAGCCGGCCTGAATGCGCTCTCTTATTCGAAATTGCTTATTTCGGAATGCATGCCTGAACCATCGACGATGTGCGTTGCGCGCCACCATGGCGGCGTGTTCGCTGAAAAAACGAAACCTCATGCTCCGTCCGCCTTGCTGGGTTAGGGATCCGTCATCGGCCACAGGAACAAGCGGTCCATTTTGCATTCGCGATACATTGGACCACGGCCACAATTTCGCTTTGTCGGATCCCGAGTTGGTCACGACAAGGCCTCTGAGGGTCGGACGGACCTCATCGACTTTTGCACCGATCTTCAACCGAAATTCCCTCAGTCCTGCCTCTCCACCCGGCAATGTTTTCCATCATGTTACCAGCTTTCAAATCGGGTGCGCAAGCCGGGCCGGCTGACCCGCCTTCAGCCTTATCGAGGTCGGGGCCATGATTCGCCCCTCGCTTTATCTAGCCTCCACTTTCTAGTTTCTAGTCTCTAGTTTGCGCGCGCCGCGCATGTTCTTTATCATGATCATGCGGGCACGGAAGGTCCGCCCATGCGAGGTCGCGTATACTTAACCAACATCAACTTATGTTCAGAACCGCGAAAGAACGAAAATGCAATACGAACCCACCCACCCCTCGTTTCCACCTCGCCCATGCGGTGGGTTTTGCCAGTGTAATAGAGCACGCGCTCCGTAGTGGTGGTCTTGCCCGCGTCGATGTGGGCGGCGATGCCGATGTTGCGAACGTGGGTCAGGTCGATGCTCATGGGCGGGGATTATAGGGGCGACACGGCCAAACGCCGAAACACGGAAACACGGAAATGTAGAGACAATCCGAACCCCAAGCGCCAGCGCGGGGCGGTCATCGCGGACCGAGCGGACGGCACCGCCCGTCGTTGGCGCTCCGGGTTCGGATTTGGCCATAATTGGACATCGGACTACATTGGTTTCATGGCGGCAACTCAGGTTGGTATCAGCCCCGCACTCGACTCGCTCACGCCTGCGATGCGCCAATTTGTAGAGCAAAAGAAGCGCGTAGGCGATGCGGTGCTCCTGTTTCGCATGGGCGACTTCTATGAGACTTTTTACGATGACGCGATTCTTTGCTCGCGGGTGCTGGGAATCGCCCTGACTACGCGGGACAAAAATTCTCCCAGCCCGGTGCCGCTGGCGGGCATTCCGTATCACGCGCTCGACGGCTACCTGAGCAAGCTGGTGGCCGCCGGGTACAAGGTGGCGATTTCCGAGCAGCTCGAAGACCCCAAGCAGGCCAAGGGTGTCGTCCGCCGTGACGTGGTCCGCATCGTCACGCCGGGCACGCTGACGGAAGAGACGCTGCTCGCAGACCGCGACGACAATGTGCTGGCGGCCCTTTGCCTGCGCGGCGAAGAAGTGGGACTGGCGATTGTCGAGCTGGCTTGCGGGCGATTTGAGACCATCGAATCCGCTGCGGCGTCTTTGCTCGATACGCTCGTCCGTCTGCGCCCGGCGGAACTGTTGCTTGCGGAGGAATCGGGGCCGGAGGCGGAGCGAATCGGACAGGAGCTGCGGAGTCTTTGCGGGACCGCGATTTCGCGACGCCCCGTTCATGAATTTTCAGCCTATCAGGCACAGCGATCCATGCAGGAGCATTTCGGTGTGGCCACCCTGGCCGGGTTCGGCTTCGACGCGATGACCAATTCCCTCGTGGCCGCAGGAGGAATCATCCAATATCTCCAGGAGACACAGAAGACGGCGCTGGCCCACGTGTCCGCCATTCGCCGCCGCGCCGCAGCCGATAGCGTCCAAATCGATCACAGCAGTTGGCGATCGCTGGAAATCGACCGGACGCTGCGAGGAGGTCAGCGCGAAGGCTCGCTGCTTCACGCCATCGATCGCACGGTGCACGCGGCGGGCGGGCGAATGCTGCGTCACTGGCTGGCCGCGCCGCTCACCAGCGCTGATGCGATCCGGGAGCGACAACAAGCGGTCGGTCTACTCCTAGAGGAGCCAACGCTGCGCGACCGAATCCGGCAGAAATTAAAGGGTTTGGCCGATGTCGAGCGCATCGCGGGGCGGGCAGCACTGGGGCGTGCCTCGCCGCGCGATCTCGAATCGCTCAGCCGCACGTTGGGCGCGCTACCGAATTTGCTGGATGATACACGGCTTGGCGAGATTGCTTATCTACACGAAATCATCGTCAACCTTGATGGGGTTAAGGTGAGCGAGGGAGGCCGCCCGCTCGCTGGCGCTCGGGGTTCGGATTCGGCTCGGCGGGAGCCTCGCCCTCCCATTGCGGAATCCAATGAGCAAAATCCAATTCAGCCAATCGCCGAATTGGCGAGCCTGCTCCAGAGGGCGATTCGCGAGAATCCATCGAACAACATGCGCGAGGGGGGCTTCATCGCCGATGGCTATCACGCCGAGCTCGACCGGCTGCGGGCTGTCTCGCATGACGGGCAGAACTGGCTGGCGGACTATCAACGCAGGGAAATCGAGCGCACCGGCATCACGCACCTGAAGGCGGGCTACAACCGGGTCTTCGGCTACTACCTGGAAGTGCCACACTCTGGCACTGCAAAGGTGCCCGCCGACTTCATCCGCAAGCAGACCGTCAAGAACGCGGAACGCTACATCACCGAAACGCTTAAAAATCACGAACACGAAGTGCTGACCGCGCAGGACCGGGCGAACCAACTGGAATCCGAACTTTTTGAAGAATTGCGAAAGCAGGTCGCACAGTGGCTTGTACCGCTTGGCCTCGTCGCCGGAGCGATCGCCCGGCTGGACTGCGTGACCGCCCTCGCTGAGCTGGCCGAAGAGCGGCGCTGCGTGCGGCCGGAAATCATCGACAGCGGCGAACTGGAAATCATCGACGGCCGGCATCCCGTGCTCGATCAGGCGATCGGAGATGATTTCGTCCCCAACGACGCGTGCATGATTGGTGACGCCCGCGTTTTTGTGATCACCGGTCCCAATATGGCCGGAAAGAGCACCTATATCCGGCAGGTGGCGCTCCTCACCATCATGGCGCAGATCGGTGCGTTCGTTCCCGCCCGCCGAATGGCGCTGTCGCTGGTGGACCGGATTTTCGCGCGAGTCGGGTCGTCGGACGAGATCATGCGCGGACAATCAACATTCATGGTGGAGATGATCGAAGCCGCGAACATCCTGCACAACGCCACACGCGATTCGCTGGTTATCCTCGACGAATTGGGCCGCGGCACGAGCACCTTTGACGGACTGTCGCTGGCCTGGGCCGTCACCGAACACCTCGCCAACAGCGTGGGTTGTCGAACGCTTGTGGCCACGCATTACCACGAATTGATCGAATTGGCTTCGTTGCTCAAAAATGTCCGCAACTTCAACGTCGCGGTTCGAGAAATTGGCAATCGGCAACCGGCCATCGGCAATCAATCGACAATCGACAATCGACAATCGACAATTCAGGAGTCGTCCATCGTCTTCCTCCACAAGATCGTAGAAGGTGGAGCGAATCAGAGTTTCGGCATCCATGTCGCGCGGCTCGCGGGGGTGCCACGAAGTGTCATCGACCGGAGCCGCGAGGTTCTGGACCAGCTTCAGCGCCGCCTGGCTGGCGCGTCTACGTCGCCCGCGTTGGCTGCGGTCAAGTCGCGCGACGTCAGCCAGTTGGCGCTCTTCCGTGAACCCGGCGACGAAATCCTCGACGCTCTTCGGGCGATGGACCCCGACCGCCTCACGCCCCTCGAAGCGTTGACCCGGCTCAAGGAATGGAAGGACCGCTACCTGTAGAATTCGCCGGTGTCCGCCGGCGCGAATTCGACTATCATTGTGGCATGATCGTGACGATCGATGGGCCCGCCGGGTCCGGGAAATCCACTGCCGCCCGCAAGCTGGCGGCGCGGCTGCAAATTCCCTACCTCGACACCGGGGCCATGTATCGGGCGATTGCGCATGAGTGCCTGCGCCGTGGCGTCAATCTCAGCGATGAGGAAACGGTGGGCATGATGGCGAAGGCGCTGAAGCTCGACATCGATTGCGGCCCCACGCACACACGAATCCGGGTCAACGGCGACGACGTAAGCGAGGCCATTCGCTCCATGGAAGTGAGCAGCGCCACGTCGCAAATCGCCAAGATGCCAACTGTACGCAAACTTCTCGTCGAACAGCAGCGGCAGATTGGCGCGAAGATGAAGTCCTTTGTCACCGAAGGACGCGACCAAGGCAGCGTGGTTTTTCCGCAGGCCGATGTGAAGTTCGTACTGGAGGCGTCTCTGGCGCGACGGGCCCAACGACGCTTCGAAGAGATGGTCGGAGACGGTGAGGCCGTCACCGTCGATTCCGTGGAGCAGAATCTAACGGTGCGCGACGCCGTGGACGCCCGGCAATGGGAGCCGCTATTGTCGGACGACAGGGCCATAATCCTCGATACCAGCACGATTACGATTCAGGAGGTCGTCGATCGCTTGTTTGCCCATGTAAAGGGCGCGGCGTTGCCATCGACCAAACGATGACCGGCCAATTCCGGGCTGCAATCGCTTCCCGTCAAATGGGTACAAACGTAAGCTGCGTGATTGTGGTGCATTTGACGGTGTTTTTGTAAAGATTAAATTGAAATCCGGCCCGACGGCCTCGATTTCAGACTTTTCCGCTTCTTAGGTTCAGGAATGCCCAGTTTCAGCTACAAAGCCGTGGGACAAGGCGGCAAGCACGTCAGCGGTGTTTTGACGGCCGAGAACTATTCGGTCGCGCTGCGCCAACTGGACGAGCTGTCCCTGTTTCCGGTTCACGTCCGCGAGGGCAACGACCAGGGAACCGTCCCGTTCAGTGGCGGCCGGCGGCGAAAGGTCAAGGGTTCGCACCTCACAACGTTTTATAGTCAGCTCGCCGATCTGCTGAAGGCCGGCGTGCCGATGATGCGCTCGCTGGACGTTTTGTCGAAGCAATCATCAACAGGCTCCTTGATGCTCACCGTTCGCGAGCTTCGCGAAGACGTCTCCGGTGGTATGGCGCTGGGCGAGGCGATGGCCAAGTATCCCCACGCATTTTCACCATTGCATGCGTCGATGGTCCGCGCGGGCGAGCAAGGCGGGTTCCTGGAGGACGTTCTCACGCGCATCGCGATGTTTTCGGAGAAGCAGGACGAGCTGCGCAACAAGCTTCTGGGAGCAATGATCTACCCGATTATTCTGGTGGTGATCGCCGCGCTCATTTTGATTCTGCTCATGGTGGTGGTGGTCCCCAAACTCGGCGACCACCTTCGACCCGAAACCTACAACTTCATGACGAAGATCGTGTTCGGCGTGAGCAACCTTCTGCAATTTCATTACGTGGGAATCCTGCTGAGCGTTTTTGCGGTGGTGGCGGGATTCAGCTCGTACATGAAGACGGCAGGCGGGAAGCGCTTCTGGGATCGGTACAAACTGCGCGGTCCGGTTTTGGGCAAGGTCTTTACCATGGTGGCCATCTGTCGCTTCTGCCGTATTCTGGGCACGATGTTGCACAACGGCGTTCCGATTTTGCAGGCGCTGCGCATCTCCAAAGATTCGGCGGGTAGCGAAATCCTCGCCGAAACGATCGAGAAGGCCGCCGACAGCGTCAAGAAAGGGGCTGCTCTTTCGACGCCGCTTGGCAACTCGGGGCTCTTTCCTCAGACCATTCTGGACATGATTGCCGTGGCAGAGGAAAGCAACAATCTTGAAACGGTGTTGGTACAGATTGCCGAAACGAATGAGGCCCGTACCGCCCGATCCATTGATCTTGCGGTGCGAATCCTGGAACCTATTTTGCTGTTATTCATGGCGGGCATCGTTTTTTGCATCGCCGTGGCCCTACTACTCCCCATCCTTACGATGGGCACGGGTGTACAATAGGAATGGCGAATGCGGAATGCTGAATGGCGAAAGGAAATGATCGAAGAGAGGATTTTATTTTGAAATTTGAGAATCTAGAACGCGGGAGAATAGCGATGCAAAGGAACATGATTCGAAGGCGATCAGGCTTTACATTGATCGAAGTGTTGCTGGTGGCGGGCATTCTGGCGGTGCTGGCGGCCTTTGCCATCCCCAGCCTGCTGGGAACCGCTCAAAAAGCGAAGATCAAGCTTGCTGAGGCAGCGATCGGCCGTAACGGACCCATCGCCAAAGGGCTTACGTCATACAAATTCGACATGGGAAAATACCCGGATACGGATGAGGGTCTGGCGGCACTTTTCAAACCCAAGGAATTCAAGAAGGAAGATGAGCGCTATGGCGGTCCGTACATGGAAGGAACCCTGGAAGAGCTTCGTGATCCCTGGAGCAAGCCGTTTGAATATCGCTCGCCCGGAGAAATGAACGAGGACGGGTACGACCTGTGGAGCGTCGGGCCGGATCAAAAGGACGACGGCGGCAAGGAGAGCAGCGACGACGTGAAGAACTGGCGGGAAAAGTAATAACGAGGTTCAAGGCTCAACGATAGAGTGAGGTCGGCGACGTAGAGCGATTCCACCCTCACCCCTACCCCTCTCCCTGGAAAGGAGAGGGGTTTGTACCGCTGGTTTAAGTCAACTTCGCGCGGAGCAAGCCATGAAGTATCGCAATTCAACGGCAGCCCGCGCCTATACGCTGATCGAAGTAGTGCTGGTGATCGGGCTGCTCCTGCTCATCAGCGCCATCGCGATACCCAACTTTTACCGCCAACTTGAGCGGGAGCAACTGCCCACATCGGCCGATCAGTTGCGGGCGCTCATCCTTCTGACACGGGCCAACGCCGCCTTCGACGCCAAACGATATCGCATCCGATTCCCGCGCAAGGAAGAAGTGGATGCGATCAGCACCCGGCAGCAAGCGATCATCGAGCGCGAAGACGATCCCATGGAGCACCCCGAGGAGTTTTTCCCAGTGACGGCCAACTGGGCGGTGGGGCAGACGTTGCTCAGCCAGGTACGGTGCGCGGAGATTCGACTCGGACGCCCGTCGATCGAAGACTTGAAACGCAGACGGGAGTCGGCCACCAGCCAGCTCGAAAAAGCATTCGAATCGCGAAGCCAGGCGGAAAAGTTCGAGCGAGAACTTCCACCAATCTACATCGAGCCCGACGGAACCAGCGACTGGGCGACCTTGGTGCTCACCGAGGCGCCGGCGGATGTTCCGTTCGACGAGCTCTACGACCATCCCGGCATCGACGTCATCGTGGACGGGCTGAGCGGGCTTTGCTGGTTGCAGCGTCCGTTCTTCGATGAAGAACTCGATCTGTTCGAGGAAAAAAACTGGCCCGCGGTATTGCGCAAAGACTTCCTTACTCCGCAAATGCTCACCGAGCGCGACGTGCTCGAGCTCCGCGACATACCCGCTGAATCGCAGGGAAAAAAGACCACCGCGGCCAAGGAGGCCGAACAGGAAAAGGAACCCCAATAGTGAACGTCGCGAAGTTCAAAGTTCAAAGTTCAAAGTTCAAAAAGGCGCGGGGTCTCCGTTCGTTCTTTGAATTTCGAACTTTGAACTTTAACTTTCAGGCCCGCAGAGCCTACGTCATGCTCGAAACCGTTATCGCCACGGGCTTGCTCATCGTCGGACTTGGAGTGATCGGAGCGCAGCTGCAGGACTCGAATGCGGCCGTTCACAAAATGCGCTTCAAGACCCAGGCCATCATGCTCGCCGAAACACAGCTGGCCATGATGGACCTGGGGCTTGTCGAGCTTGACTCGATCGACGAAGTGCAGGAGGGTGACTTTGGCTCGCGGTATCCCGATTGGGGCTGGCGGCTGATTACCGAGCCGACTTCCATCGACGGTCTGTTCCGCCTCACCGTCGAAGTGCAACATCTCGTCCGCCAGGAGGAATACCGCGAAGACACCTTCGAGCACGATCGCGCCGACACGATTTTTCGCGCGTCGGCATTTCGGCAACCGCCCCGCACGCTCGATCTCGGCCTGGACTTTGGGCTCAACGAAGACGAACTCTCCGATTTCGCAGAGAAGGTCGGCCAGGCTGGGATCCCCTGTTTCGAAGGCGGAACCTTTGATCCAACCTGCCTTGCCTCGATCGACATTGAAGAACTGTTCAAAGCGCTGCCCGCTCTGCAGCAGCTGGGGATCAATCTCGGCGATCTGGAATCCATGATTCCGCCTGATCTGCTGGAAAATTTGCGGGAGAGCGGTTTCATGGAACAGATTGAGGGTGAGACCGGCGAGCAGACGGAGTCCGGGCAATGAGACTCAAGCAGAAACGCGACTTCAAACCTACGGGGAATCGCCGAAGCGGGCTTTCGTTGCTGGAGGTCGTGCTGTCATTGAGCCTGCTGGTCATTCTTTCTTCGATCACCTACTGGTTTTATTCCTCCGCGATGCGCACCCGCGAGCGGGACATTCAATACGCCGACAAGATTCGCCTGGCCCGCGTGCTGCTCGATCGAATGGCCCACGAAATTCGTCAGGCCACCATCCAAACCGCCGACGGCGGCGTGGGCATCGACGGCGAGATGGAAAGGATTCGCATCTCCAGCCTTCGCGTACCGGGTCGCGAGATCGCCGATACGCGATTCGAGCGCACCGAGGATCCATCGGCCGAGTATGATCTGGTCACTGTCGAGTACCGTATCGCTCGTCATCCCGACATTCTTGACCCCGAAGAGGGGTATGAGTTTCCGCTGGGACTGGCGCGAATCGAGCAACGCATTCCGCGTCCGGAGCAGCCCGGCGCTGCGCCCGCCGACGAAAGCCTTCTTAAGACCGACGAATCGGGCCGCATCAGCCTCGACCCCGCGGCGCTGGAGTCCATGTTTGGCGGTGATAGCGCAGAAGAGGACAACAAGCTGGAGACCGAGGTCAACTGGCAGGAGCTGTACTCGCAGGAAATCCGCTATCTCCGGCTGTGCTACTACGACGGGATGTCCTGGTGGGATGACTGGCACGTGAGCGGCGAGAACCCGCTGCCCCAACTCGTGCTCGCCACGATCGGCTTCGAGGCTCACCCGCCGTGCGGCGAAGAGTTTGGGCAGGACGAAGACAACATCGAGTTCTGCGAGTGCCTCAATCGTGATCCGCCGGATTGCCGGCCGCTACGGCCTGACCAGTTTTCGACTACCGTTCGGGTGACGCACGCCGATCCGCTCTTCCGCTCGCGCGTCTCGCGCGAAGGCCAGGACCTGGCCAGTAAGGCCACGCAGGACAAAGTCCCCGAACAGGGCGGGGAGGGCGGACCATGAGACAATTTCAAAGTTCAAAGTTCAAAGTTCGAAAAGACAAGGGAGTCATCCTTCCCGTTGTGCTGTTTGTGCTCGTGCTCATCGGCCTGCTGGCGGCCATGTTCTCGTTCCGCGTAAATGCTGACCTTGCGGCCACGCAAGCGGTCGCGATGCGGCTGCAAACGCGCCTGGCGGCCGAGGCCGGGGTCGAATATGTCCGCATGGTGCTGCGGACCTCGCGGTTCGATCGCAACGTCTGGTACCACAATCCCGAGGTGTTCAACCGCATCATCGTAACGGCACACAACCGCGACGCGCAGACCGCCGGCACCAGTCAGGAATTCGACGAAAGCATGGTCTACCGCTTCAGCATCGTGGCCGACGACCCAACCGACGACAAGGATTACATCCGGTTCGGCATTACCGATGAGGCGTCCAAGTTGAATCTGAATACAGCCACCGAATCGCAGCTTCATACGCTGGTCGCCGCGGCGCTCGGCGAAAGCACCGAGACCGATCCGCAGGAAATCGTCGATGCGATTCTCGATTGGCGCGACGGAGATGAGGAGCCGCGCGGCGAGACCGGCGATACGGAACGCACCTATTACAGCGCGCTCGCCAAGCCGTACCGGGTGAAGAACGGTCCGTTCGACACGGTGGAAGAGTTGCTGCTGGTCAAAGGAATTACTCCGGCGATTTTGTATGGCGAGGACTTCGACCGCAACGGCCTGCTTACCGAAAACGAAAAGGACGGCGACCGCACCTTCCCCGCCGACAATCAGGACGACATCCTCAATCGGGGCTTGTACGCATTCCTGACTGTGATTTCGAATGAGAACAACGTGGCCAACAACAACCGTCCCCGCACCTACCTTGGCGGCCCGGAGGAAACCGTACGCACCGAACTGACCGCATTGTTTCCCGACGAACCGAACATCGTGGATTACATTGTAACCGCCGTAAAGAAACCACCTGCACAGGGCGGCGAAGGCGCAGGTGGAGCGGGTGGTGGTTCGCCTGCCGGTCAAAGGGGCGGTCCCGCAGGTCAAGGCGGGGCAGGCGGTCAGTCAAGCGTCCAGCAAGGTGGAGCTGGCCCGCCGACGGGACAACAAGGCGGCGCTGGAAGCCCGCCGCTACAGAGCGGGTCTCGCCCGCGAGGACAGCAAGGCGGTATCAATCCGCCACCCGCCGGTCCAACCGGCGCAGGCACGGGGACGGGAACGACAAATCCGGGAAAACCAAAAGGTCCAAAGAAGCAGAAAGATACGCCGCCGCAGTCCGGGGACGGCGCGCAACCACAAACTTCAGGCGCTCAAAGTGGTCAACCCGGAACGCCGAATCCACGCGGGTCCACCGGCCAACAACGCGGTCCGCAGAGCGGGCAGACTGGGCAGGAGGGCCAACCGCAAAGAACCGGACCACAAGGAGCGGGACAACAGGGAACAGGTGAGGGTGAGGAAGGCCAGCAGACTCCTGATGGAGGCGGCGAAGGAGAAGGTGGCGAAGGCGGCGGTCAAGCCGAAAACCCACCGCTCACCAGTCCCGCATCGCTCATGCTCCCCAAAATGGTAGACGGACAAGAAACGCCCAGTCCCTTGACCGTCGAACATCTGGCCGTGCTCATGGACCGCACCTCGATGGTGAACCCCGAAGAACGCACGATTCCCGGTCTCATCAACATCAATACTGCCTCCGCAACCGTCCTGGAGTGCCTGGAGGACTTGAGCCAGGAGCAGATTCAGGAGATTCTGGCGACCCGCGACTCGCTCGATTCGGAAACCCTGGCGACAACGGCCTGGCTGGTGTCGGAAGGCATCATGGAGGCAACTGACTTTGAAAAAGTCGCTCCACACATTACGGCGAGGGGACAACAGTTTACAATAGAGTCGGTGGGGTATGCCGACCACATGGGAATGGTGACCCGCCTCCAGGTTGTTGTAGATATGAACGGACCGATCGCCCAGACCGTCTATTACCGTGACATCAGCAACCTGGGCGGAGCCTTCCCCATTCGGGAAGCGGATAAGGAAAAGATTCGTGGCCGTTAAAGCGCGCTCCGGCAGGATTCTATCGATCGATTGGGACGTTCGCAGCGTCCGCGTGGTTCACGCTTCGGTGAGCAAGCGCGGCGTAAGCATTGATCGTTTGCTCTCCGCGGAGATTCCGCCGGACGTTCACCCGAGCGACCCGGCTCAGATGGGCGCGCATATCCGCCGCGTGCTGGAGCAGGAACGGATCAAGACGCGCGTGGCCGTCGTGGACATCCCCCGCGATCAGGCGATCTTGAAGGCGTTGGCCCTGCCTACGGCCAAGGTTGAAGACCTGCCCGGCATGGTGGGAATTCAAATCGCTCGCGAGCTGCCATTCCCGGCCTTGGAGGCGGTCATCGACTTCGTATCGACCGGTCCTTCCGCCGACGACGCGGCCGGCGTACTGGTGGCGGCGACGCGGCGCGAAGTGCTGGCACAATACGAAGCCATCTTTGAGCAGGCGGGATTGAAGCTCGAGCGCGTTGGGCTGCGGCCCTATGCCAATCAAGTGGCTGTCGCCGAACTTCTCAAGCACGCCGTGCCCGAGCACGTGCTGTTCATCGACGTGGGTCCGGCGCTCACCGAAATCGACGTGCTTCGTCAGGGAGTGCTCGCGTTCTCTCGTGCCGCTTCCGTGGTGATCCCAAAGGCACCGCCTGCGGAGAAGCAAACCGGCGGACTGCGTCTCTCGCTTCCCGCTGAAAACACATTGGACCTTGGCGACACGGGTGTGCCACGGCCTGGCACTTCGTCCGATTCGGTGATTCAATCGCTGGTGGTCGAGGTGATGCGCTCCATCGAGGCCTACCGCAGCAGTGACGTCGGGGCCGGTATCGACCACGTGGTGATCGGCGGGGACATGGGCGTGGAGGAGGCTTTGGCCGACGCGCTGCAAAAGAAACTCAGCGTCACTACACAGCTTTACAATCCGGCCACGTCGTTTGGCTGGGAGCCCGACGAGGGCACCGCCGCAGCCGCCTTCGCTTCGGCGCTGGGTTTGGTCCTCAGTCATGCCTCCGGTAGCTCGCTGCACTTTGATTTTTTGCACCCCAAACGCACCGAGTCGCAAACCCGCCGCCGACTCCGCATGGCGCCTGCCGCTGCGGCGATTGCGATCCTGTTCGTCAGCGCGGCCGGCATCGTCATCGCCCGCACCTCCAAACCCGACCGCGACGAACTCGCCCGCATCGAGCAGACCATTCAGGAATTGGAAGAGAACAAGGACGAACACAAAAAATTCCAGGACGTCATGCAGCAGATACGGCAGTTCGATGGCAAGCAACTCGTATGGGTTGATGTTTTGTTCGATGTGATGCAACCCATGCCCTCCAACGAGGAGTGGCTCATCACCAACCTGGACATGAATCAACAAGAGCGTCGTATCGTCCTGAAGACCAAGTCGAAAAGCCGCGATACACCGCTCAATGTCGTCAAGGCGCTCGAAGCGTTCCGCCGCGACGGCAAGGAAAAACCTTGTTTCAAGGCCCACGCGGGTCAGCAATCGGAAAAACGCGGGGAAAAGTATCCATTCCAGCAGGATGTCCGGATCACCGTGCTGGAGGATGAGTCCCCGGCAAAGAAGAACGGAAAAGGAACAGAAGAACGCTGAGTAACGTCATGCTGAGCGAGGCGGAGCATCGAAAACAGATGGAAGACCCTTCGCTACGCTCAGGGTGACAGGGCCCTCACCCCAACCCTCTCCCTGGGAGGGAGAGGGAGTTGATTATGAATCGACGCACAAAAATTCTGGCGATTGGATTCGGCGCAGTGATCGCGTATTTGCTGGTTGCGCAGGTGGTCTATCCGAATTGGATACGACCGCTACTCACCATTGACCAGCGAGTCGCGGAGCGCCGTGCCGACCTCGAAAAACTCGAAAAGCTGCAAAAGTCGGTGGACGACGCCCGCCTCGAATACCGCGATTACGTCGCCCGCATCGGCTCGTTCGACCCTGGGCGCGTGGAGACCGCGATCCGCGATCGGCTCAACGCCCTGATCGAAAAACACAAACTGGAAAACGCCAACACCGCCCCGTCGCGCCCCGTGGAAGACCGCAAGACGGGCCTGACCACTTCCGTCATCACTGTGACGGCAGTGGGCTCGCTCGAATCCGCGGTCAGCTTCCTCAAGGACGTCTCCGAGCTGCCCGAGCTGGTTCGCGTAGGCAATCCCGCGATTTACCCGGCCGGTTCAGGCCGAAAAGGCGAGGAAAAGGACCTGGTCAATGTGCGTTTGCCAATCGAAGTGCTTGTGCTGCCCAAGCATAAGGTCGCGGGCCTGATCGATCCCACCACCTTGCAGAAAAGCGAGAGCTTCGTCCGCCATACGGGCCGCGATTACTCCGAAATCTGGAATCGCAAGCCCTTCACGCCCTACGTCGAATTGCCGCCGCTCCGCGTAGATACCCAGAAAACGATCAATGTCGAAGTTGGGGCGCAAGCTTTTCTGCAAGCCACTCCATCCGGCGGAGACGGCAAATACACGATCGCGTGGACTCCCACAGACGGCGTCAGCGAGCCTACGATGGCCCGCTCCGCAGTGGATACATCCGCTGTTCGCACGCAGACCTACACAGTGACTGTTACTGACACGGTCAAGGATCGCACGCCGGTTACGGCCACGGTCGCGGTGAGCATTCGGGAGAAGTCAATCCCACCAAAGCCATCTGACCCAACGCCTCCCCCGCCACCACCGCCGCCTGTGGTGACAACCTGGCCGGACGCGAAACTCATGCAAATTGTGATGACTTTGTTACGCAGCGCCGGCACCAGCCGCACCAACGAATTGATGGTTTTCAACTCCCGCACCAAGGAGACGACTTACCACAAGGTGACCGAAGATTTTGACGGCGGAAAGCTCGTTTTTGTGCATCAGACCGGGGGGGTTGTGAGTAGAAAGGGGCAGTACTTCGTGTACCCCTTGGGCGCAATGTTGAGTGAAGCCGTGGAATACAAACTGGCCGAAAACTATCCTGAGTTAAAAGCTGCTGCCGAGCGCGCCGTTGCCATGGAAACCGCCCAAGCCGAGGCCCAGCGAAGGCAACCGCCGATCGGGGAGCAGCCCGCCGAAGCCCAGCCGACACTCGATTCTCGCGGAGGAGAGGGCGCGGTTCCCAATACGATGAATCCCCCTTTGGAGACCGCGGCAGGCGGATTGGGGCCTCTTTTTCCGGTTCCCGGGTCGGTCACCGAGGGCACCGAGCTGATTGGGCCTCCGGATCAGGCGCCGCAGACTCCAACGACGCAAAACCCGCCGGCACAACCCGGTGCAAAAACTCAGGATCCAAGCAAAACTCCACGACCTGGCTCCACCCGGCCACGCCCCACCAAAGGTAAAAACCCGGGGCGGCTATGATCGGCGCAGGCTGAAATCGCGGAGGAGGCGGATCGAATTTTCAAGGCGGCGCATCGAAAGCCGCGTATAGATCGCATGTAAGTAGCGGAGAAACGACATGACCGTGGCACTCACCGTAAGCAAAAAACCGCATTGGATTACGCTCGCTTTGGCTCTGGCGCTAGTTTTGAGTGCATCGGCCCAGGCTTGGGCACAGGCACAACCGGCGCCGACCACGCCGCCGGTTCGCCGCACACCGCCCAAACCCCCGGCCAAGTCAAATCCCGCACCCAACAGCCAGCCCGGCAACGCGCAGCCTGCACAAACCGAACAACCGCAAGCTCAGCCGCCAGTGACGCCAACGCCTGTACAAGAACCGGGGCAACCCAATGAACCGGTTGGCCGCGACGAGTCGGGCCGCGTGCGCATCGACCCGGAAGTGCAGCGAAAAATCGACGACATGCTCAAGCAGGATAATACTGCTCGCAAGCCCGCCGAAAACCAGCCTGCCGCGCCCGGCACGCCAGCGCCAAATCCCGCCGGCGCTCCGAACCAACCCGGCACTCCACCGCCCAATCCCGCAGCCGTACAAAATCCGCCCACACCTGCACCTGCACAGCCCCCCGTTGGCGGGACACCGGACGCCCAAAAGACTCCCGCGCAGCGCGCCGAGGAAAGACGCCGCGCGCGCGCCGGAACGAATCCACCCGGCGGACAGCCAGCGGCTAACATCCCTCAGCCCGTGGAAGCCGCAGCGCCAGCCGAGCCCCCCGGCGAGACCACCGTTCTACAAATCGAGCCGGAACCCGAAGTCAACACTCTCCCGCCGGAGGAACGCCGCTATGGCTTCAGCATCAAGAACGGCACCTATGAGCAACTGATCAAGGGGTTCGCCCACCAAACCGGTCTGGGCGTACTCGGCGAGACTCCCCGCGAGGGAACCGTCACTTTTGAAACCACGGAGACGCTCAGCTTCCGCGACGCGATCAGCCGCATCCGCATGTTGCTCTTCAACTACAAGCCGCACGAGCCGTACTGGATTCTGCATGAAGGCACGCACCTGCGCGTCATCCGCGTGACCGATTTTTATCGCATTCTGCCGATCGATCGAATGTTTCGCTCGATGGAGGAGTTTGAAAAGGCCGGCCTCCCCGACGATGAAATCGTCCTGGTGATCTACTCCCCGAAGACAGGCTCCATTTCCGATCTACGCCAGGTGCGCGACTTTTTGCCGGATTATGTCCGCGTCACGCCTCTCGAAGACGGCAATAGCGTGTCCATTTTTGCGCTGGTTTCCGACATCAAGAAATACATGATGCTAAAGGACATCTTCCGTGACCCCGTGGGAGAGTCTGACCCGCGTATCACGGAACGCTTTGACGTGCATAACATCTCTGCGACCGAGGCAGTGAACCGCCTGCGGCAGCTTGCCGACCTGGATAATGCCCGTGGAAACCCGGCCGCGCCGGCCCAAAGGGGACCTCGTGGTGCTCAGCCGCGGGAACCCAGCCCCCTGGACCAAATGAGCGATCCACTGGTCGTCCTCATTCCCGATGATTCGCAGGGCTATATCCTGGTCCGCGGCATGCCGAGCAAGATCGAAGAAATCCGCAAGCTGCTGCCGTTCGTGGATATCAGCGTTGCTTCGGAGGGGTTTTCTCCGGTCGTCGTAAAAGTCCACAACGCGGATGCCGGCGACCTGGTGACCGCAATCCAACAGGTGCTCTCGGCTTCCTCGGCGCCGTCTCCCGGCGGCGCGGCCCCGCCCCCCGCCCCATCGCCTCGTCGTAATAAGAAACCCGCGGGCGGCGGGCCCAGTGCGGCCGTACCTGTCTCCGCAGCTTCCATCACCCTTTTCCCGCATCCGACGCAAAACGCCATCCTGGTCATGGCCGACGAAGCCGGCGTGGCCCGGGTCCGCGATTTGGTCACGTTGTTCGATGTCAAGGCAATGATTGGCCCATTGCGCATTCAGCTCGAAGTGGCCGACGCATCCGAAGTCGTATCGACCGTGACGCAGGTTCTCGGAGGCGGTGGCGGTGGTGGTCCAAAGGGCGCCGCTCCGACTCCGGACAGTTTCCAGCTTGTCCCCGACCCCTCCGGCAGCTCGATCTGGTACAGCGGCACGGAGAGCGACCTGGAAGACGTCCGCTCCCTGATCTTGGCGCTGGATGTGGCCGGTAGCGCCCCGTCGCTGCACATCGTTCGCCTGGTTTATCAGCAACCCAGTTTTGTGGCGGACATTTTGCGGCAGTTCGACGGCGTGGCTCCCCAAGCGGCCGAACCCGCCCCCGCGGGGGCCAAGCCCAAGACACGCCGGGCGAAGTCGACTCACGCCACTTCCAAGTTCACGCCCGACGATCCGCAAAAGAAACTTTACATCCTTTGCAATGCGGACGATTTCGCCCGTTACCAGGAGATCATCACCAAGCTCGACCAGCCTGAGAATGAGAAAGACCTCTTTGTCCGCGTGCCGGTCAAGCACCTCGAATCGACCGTCGCCGTGAGCAAACTCGCCGACATCATGATCCACACGCCGGTCAATCAGGACGTGCGCACGATTGCGGTGGACGGCGCGATTCTCCTGGTCGGCGCGTCACCCTCGGACGTGGCGATCATCAACTCCGTCATGGAGGAGGTCGACAAGCCGTCCACCATCGAGCAGCGCACCTTTGTCATCAAGCATGCCGATCCTGCGGACATCAAAACGGCGATTGAAACCCTGGTCAGCACCGGCTCGTCGGAAAGCCGCGGCGGCGGATCACCAGCGCGCCGTCGTCCGCGCTCCATCGCCTCGCCAGCGCCCGCCGGCGGCGAAGGAGGAGTGAAGCCGGCGGCACCCCCCGCTCCCAGCGCCGACGCCACCGTTTCCGAAGAAATGACCATTCTCCAAATGGGGAATCAGCTCATCGTCAAGGCGACACCGGCCGTGCTCGATCAAGTGGCCGCAGTGGTCGCCCAATTCGACGTCGAAGGTTCCGGCCCCGACATGCGCGTGTACGCGGATTTCCCGCCCAATTCCGACATCATCGGAATTTCTGAAACGCTCACGTCGGTCTTCGGGGGCGGCAGCCCGCGCGGACCGCGCGGAACCAAAGGCGCGGCTGCAACCGGCGGCGAGGGGCCGCGCTTCATTCCGCAACCGGCATCGAATCGACTCGTGATCATGGCGGAACCTCCGCAATTCGGAGAAATTGAAAAACTGCTCAACATCCTTCGCGTGGAGCTGAACAACACCGAGCCATCGATCGTCGAATTCGTCCTGGTTCAGCATGCGGACCCCTCGGTGCTGATCGAAGAAATACGCCCGCTGCTGGACATGAAGATTCGCGGCCTCGTGGAATCCGGTGAAATCACGGAGGCCCCGGCGGAAAGCACCACGCCGACCGCCGTGCCGCGACCCAACCGGGCCAAAAAACTCCAGCAAAGCGGCGGAGGCGGCGAGAAGTATCACATCGGCGCGGACGCCCACAATGAGCGCATCGTCATCGCCGCTCCGCAGCGCATCGTGGACGAGGCCAAGCGGCTCATCGAACAATTCGATGTTCCCGCGACCAAGGGCGGCAAAATGATCTTCAAGCAGGTGACGCTCACCAATGCCGCTCCGGCGGACATGGTCAAATCCATCAAGGAAATGATCGGACGCCCCGCTGCAGCCGCCAGACGCCCCGCCGCAGCCGGCAAGCCCGGCGCTGCGCCGAATGCGGCAGCGGGTGCATCGCCCTTGGAAGGCCTCGGCGGCGACGGGCTCGTCGTAACCGAAGCCCCCGGTGGCGGGGCCATTCTACTGAAGGGTACGCAGGCCGACGTGGACCAGGCCGAAGATTGGATTCACCAGCTCGACGCCATGTCCACTCGTGGTCGAAGCATCAAGCTCTACCAGATCACCAGCACCGATCTGGATAAGTTGTTCGACCTGATCGTGAGCGTCGTCGAAGCTTCGTCAGCGGCGAGGCCGGCGGCCGGCGGTCCGGCCAATCGCGGCTTGGCGGCAGCCGGCGGCAAGTCCAGCGAGTCTGATGATGACGAGTTCGCCACCAGCCGCACGCACTCCAGCGCGGACACCTATCTGCACGCCGATCTGATCAGCGATACGCTTCTGGTGGCCACCACGCCGTCCAAGCTGCAACAGATCGACGACCTAGTGAAACAGTTCGAAACCGATAAAAAGCTCGGCAAAGCCATCGAGGAAGCGGAAGTACCGCGCTTCAAGTACAAGCTCGAATTCGCTGACGCGTCGGATGCGAAGTGGGATTTGGAAGATCTATTCGAAGTCCTGTGGAAGGGAAAAGAGACTCCAAAAGTTGAGAAATTCAAAGACACGCTTGTTGTCAGCTACCCGGACGAATCCCGGTTTGACGAGATTCGGGAGTTTATCAAGGACATCGATCAGCCCAGCGACAAAAAGGTCAAAGTGGTTCGAAAGTCCTATTTGCCGCCACCTGGTCTTAGCCCCAGCCAGACGACACTCTGGCTGAAGGCCAAAAATCCAGACTGGGACATCGAACTGGAGGATAAGGCGGCGGGCCAGGTGGAAAAAGACTACGGTGTGGAGCAGCTCCATCCAGACCAGGACAATAGTCATAGCTCCGCCAACCCCTGCGTTCTTCCAGGGGCCTTCCAATCCACAGTCGATGCATTGCTTTCGGGGGTGGTTGGACAAACGCCTCCCGAAGAGGGAAACGAACCTTCCGAAGAACCAGTCCATGAAGAACAACCTGTGGTGCATGAACCTCCAGTACGCAACCAGCCCATTCAGCCCAACCTGAGTGATCGTATGATCCGACAGGCCGCTGCGCCGTTACTACCAGACAAACCGAAAAACACCCCGGACAAAACAGTTGGAAAACTCGGAGACGACGGCAAGGAAGACAAAAACAAGAAGAAATCCAAGACGCCTCAAAAACTAAAATTCATTTATGACGACATCAAGGGCGTGCTCCTCATCGAGGGGCAGGAGGAGGACCTCGAAGAAGTGGAAGACTGGATCGACGATCTCAAAACAGAGGTCGATAAGATTCCGTTGCCCGCCGATATTCGAATTTACCGCGTCCGCTACATCGATGTGTTCACCGCCCAGGACATCATCGAAGAGATGTTCAACGCCACCAAGTCGATGCAGGCGAGTGCCCAGCAACAGCAACTCCAGCAGCAACAAATGATGCGGGCGCAGCAACAGCAACAAATGCAGCAGCAGAGGATGCAGCAACAGAATCAGCAGGGTGGCCGTGGACAAGATGGAAAAGACGGCAAAGAGGGCCAGCAAAACCCGCAACAACAGGCTCAGCAGATGGCTCAGATGCAAATGCCGCAGTTGCCCGCCCCGGCGGTGCGCGTCTACCCCAATCCACGCGACCGCTCGCTGATTCTGCGCGCCGAGACCAGTCAGTATCCGCACATTCTTGAACTCCTGGCGACGATCGATCAGCCCAAGCCAATCGATAGCAAAACCCGCACGTACCCGCTCAAGCGCGTGAACGCTTCGGAAATGGAGCAAATGCTCCGCGAAACACTACGCCTCGATGAGGCCGGATCAAGGCCACGCGGCAATGCAGGCGCACGCAACCCCAACGTACCCGGCGGCGGGCAGGCCGCGGCGACCGGGCCGGGCGGACAGCTCCCCGAAACCATCTTGCAGGAAAGCGCCACCAAGAGCCTGCTGGGCGTCGATCCGCAGGACATCACGCTCTTCTCCAGCGAAACCGCCAACACCATCATGGCCGTCGCCCCCCCCGCCGCCTTGGACTACATCGGCAAGCTCATCGAGCAGTTCGAAAGCGCCGACATTCCCGAACGGCTCACCCGCTTCTATGAGTTGCAACACGCATCCGCGACGGATGTGGCCCAGCAATTGGAGGAATACTTCGCGGCCAAGTCTCCGCGCAGCACCGGTGGTCGCACCGCCTCTCGCAAAGGCGGCGACGGCGCGGCCCCCAGCACCCCGACCGGGCAGGGTGGCGGGCTCAACGCCCCCAGCTTCATCGCCTACGACCGCCTCAACCAGCTCACCGTCCACGGCACGCAGGAACAAATCACCGAAGTCGAAGATGTGCTCACGCGGCTCGACCTAGCCGGTGACGAGGACGTGTGGCAGGACGTGGCCCTCGCCCACGCCGACGCGAAACTGGTGGCCGATACGCTCAGCGAAATGTTCGGCGGCAGCGGCGGCGGCGCTTCATCCGCGCCCGGCAAGCTCGGTGGTCGCCCCGCAAG
>CXWL01101313.1_pt1 | contig 32014 bp, 27 predicted proteins | sample 590931 | NCBI WGS metagenome assembly CXWL01 (sample SAMEA3498368, study PRJEB10139) | groundwater metagenome | biome: water well; material: biofilm material | place: Germany | collected 2015-04-27
GACCAGAAAGTACAGATCCAGACCTCGCAATCGCGCGTCTACATGGCGTCCGGCGAAGCGGCGGCGTTTTCGCTGCGCGCGGTCGACGCCGAGGGCAGGGTGCTGCCGCTGATCGTCACGCGCGCGCTGGCGCAGGGCATGACCTTCAAGGACAGCCGCCCGGCGGCCCAGGTGGCGCTGGCGTTCGGCGACGACGGCAAGGGCGCCGATCCGGTCGCCGGCGACGGCGCGTTCGCCGCCGTGCTGGCGCCGGCCCAGACCGGCCTCGCAGCGTTCAACGGCACCATCCGCACCGAGGTGCGCTACAGCGTGGCCGGGCGCGCCGGGGCGGTGCTGTTCGACGTGATCTATTCTCCCGAATTGCCGGGCGCCTGGACCGGCCAGGTGCGCGAGGCGGTGGAACACGGTTCGCTCAATTTTTACCTGAAGGCCGAGATCCGCCAGGCCGGGCGCTACGTCGTCACCGGCCGGGTCGACGACGCCACAGGAAAGCCGTTCGCGCTGGTCACCTTCAACGACCTGCTGCCGGCCGGTCCCAGCGAAGTGCGGCTGACCATGTTCGGCAAGCTGTTGCGCGACCAGGAAGCGGCGCTGCCGCTGACCCTGCGCGACGTCGACGGCTACCTGCTCAAGGAAGACAGCGATCCCGACCGCGCCCTGATGCCGCGCATCGAGGGCAAGGCTTTCGTCGGCCGGCCGCATCCCTTGAAGGCGTTTTCCGACGCCGAGTACCAGGGCGAAGAGCGCAGCCGCCACCTGGCCGAGTTCGGCAAGGACCTGGCGCTGGCCCGCAGCGCCCTGGCCCGGTTCGATCCCGCCGCGCCGCTGCCCGACAGCGCCTGCGCCAAACCTGAAGTGAACCCCCGATAAGCTGGCGCTGTCATATAATCATCTGATCTCTCCAAGGGAGAACAACATGAATATGACGAAGCGGCTGGCGTTGTTGCTGTGCATTTTCCTGATGGGGACAGTCGCCAGCCAGGCGGGTGCGACCAACTATTCGCTGTGGATAAAGGGGCGCGGCGCCGGCGGCGCGGTTGGCAACTACAACGACTTCTCTTACTGGGGCCCGGCTTCCGTCGGCGCCGGCGTCAACAAGAAAGCCGTCAACTGGGACGGCTACAACAGCATCGCCTCGCAGAACGGCAAGGTGCGCGCCGCGCTGGACTGTTTCTGCACGGGACCGAACTGGTGCTACATCGCCACCTTCAGCGCGGGCGACCCGATGATCGGCTATGCGCTGGCCAACTACGGGGGATCGCAGCGCAGCGTCAAGAATGCGGTGCCGAACGCGTCCGGCGTGTGCGGCAATGCCGCAGGCGCCACGCAGACCGGGTGGAACATCCGCTTCATCATGGCGGCGGCCGGTGCCGCCGGGGGCACCGAGCTGTCCGATGCCGGTCGCTGGACTACCGGCGAACCGCTGGTGCACGACCTGAAGACCACCACGGTCAGGGCGATGTACAACCATAACGAGACGCGCGGCGTGTGGTTCTACATGTTTGCAGGCGCTAACGGCACTGCCTATTCATGGCTGCTGCCTGGCCAGGACGACGAAGTGATCGCCTACCACAGCTCGGGCGGCGTGGCGGGCACCGCCGGAGGCGCCTACTGCAATCCGGGCGACTGGTGGTGCAATGACCTGACGATGGGAACGCTGGTGAACGAAGGCGGCTGGCCGAAGTGGAACCGGCACTCGCTGACGTTTCGCGACAACGGGGAAGTGTTCCGTCACTACATCAACGGTAACTGGGNNCGGGGCGGCTGTAATCGCTTCGCGCGGGTTTCGGTGCGAAGCCGTAAAATAGCGCCATTATTTGAGATTTTGAAAGCAGCGCATGTCGATACAATGGTACCCAGGCCACATGAACGCCGCCCGCAAGAAGGCGGCCGAGCAGATGGAAAACACCGACNNGCGACCGCGGCCTGGAGCGCGTATTACGATGCCCAGGAAGGCGTGACCGCCTATCCGATGACGACCAAGAAGCCGGGCGACGTGGCCCGCATCCCGGACCTGTGCCAGTCGCTCGCGCCGCACCGCGGGGTGCCGACCAAGCCGCTGCGGATCATGATCATGGGCATTCCCAACGTCGGCAAGTCGACCCTGATGAACGCCTTGCTGAAGAAAAAAGTGGCGAAGGTGGGCGACGAGCCGGCCGTCACCAAGATGCAGCAAAAACTTTATCTCGGCAAGAACACCATCCTGGTCGACACGCCCGGCATGCTGTGGCCGAAGATCGCGCTCGCCAGCGACGGCCTGATGCTGGCCGCCAGCCACGCGATCGGTTCGAACGCGCTGATCGAAGATGAAGTGGCGGTGTTCCTGGCCGACGTCCTGCTCGCGCGCTACCCGGGCCTGCTGGCGGCGCGTTACGGCTTCAAGACCGAGGGCATGGACGGCATCTCCGTGGTCGAAGGCGTGGCGGCCCGGCGCGGCTTCCGCCAGAAGGGCGGCGACCTCGATTTCGAGAAGGCGGCCCACATCTTCCTGCAGGATTACCGCACCGGCGCGCTGGGCCGGATCAGCCTCGAAACGCCGGAAACGCGCACCAGGGCGCTGGCCGAACACGCCGCCATGATGGCGGAGAAGGCCGCCAAGGCCGCTGCCATTGCCGCCGAAAAAGCGGCCAACTCGGCGCGCGGCAAGCGCGGTACCTAAGCCCGCAAGGGTTCCTTGGCCNNCCCGCGTTTGGCAACGACGAATCAACCCGCTTCACCGAACCGGAAACTCGACACCGCCAGGCTGCCGAAGAAATCATCCTCGTGATACACGCAAGCGGCCGGCTCGTTCTCGGCCGCGCCGAGCGCCACCATCAGCGGCACCAGGTGATCCTCGCGCGGATGCGCCAGCCGCGCGTACGGCGCCTCGCTCCAGTGACGCAGCGCGACGCCGCGTTCGGCCGGCGTCAGCTCGAGCAGCACATGCTGCAGCCAGGCGTCGAATGCATGCGATGCCTTGCTGCCGCCCGGGCCGAACTGGCGCAGGTTGTGGTAACTCAGGCCGCTGCCGATGATCAGCACTCCTTCGCTGCGCAACGGCGCCAGCGCACGGCCGATTTCCAGATGCGCCAGCGGATCGTAGCCCTGCCTGATCGACAGCTGCACCACCGGCATGTCCGCCTCCGGGTAGACCGGATACAGCATCGAGAAGGTGCCGTGGTCGAAGCCGCGCTGCGCGTCCAGCCCGACCGGGTGACCGGCCGCGCCGGCCAGCTCGGCCACCCGCTGCGCCAGTTCCGGCGCGCCGGGCGCCGGGTACTTGACCTGGTAGGTGTGCGGCGGAAAGCCGCCGTAGTCGTAGATCATCCCGGGCGCGCTCCCGGACGACACCATGAAGCCGGGCTCCTCCCAATGGCTGCTGACGACCAGCACCGCTTTCGGCCGCGCGCCGGCCTGGCGCCGGATGTCGACCAGCGACGCTTCCAGCTTGTCGTAGGTGGAGCCGTATTGCTCCTTCATGAACGGCCACGGACCACCGCCGTGGGAGACGAAGAAAGTAGGCAGGGCGCTGCGCATGATGACTCCTCAAAAAGGTAAAAGNNATTCACTATCGGCATCGGTATCGAACCGCCAACATCCCGCGCCGCCTTGTTACGTTTATAATGGCCCCGTTTTGGTGCCCGCACGCGTGACCACGCGTGCAGTTAAACGGGAAACACCACGCTGCCGCGCCCATCGTCCGGCGCAGCGGTCCAAGGTGTGCTGCCCCCGCAACGGTAAACAAGCGTCGCCGCGATTATGGCGACTGGCTGTCTCGATAACCACTGTGCGCATTGCATAGGAAGGGGAGGCGGTCTGACTTGCGAGCCCGGATACCGGCCAGGACAGGTGGGAGCGCCGGCGCATGCCGCGGGCGTCTTCCGTTGAATCCGGCTTGCGGGGACGCATGGCCGGAGACTTTTTTCGAAGACCGACACCATGATTTTTCCAGCCGCACTGCGCAACGCTCAGGCCATCCCTCCGTTCGCCCTCGTTTCCGCGCTCTCCCTTTGTTTCAGCGCGCCCGCCGTCCAGGCCCAGGACGCCGCCATGCCGACGGTGCTGATCAGCGGCCCGCGCTTCGCCGGCGTCGCCGAACTGGCGCCGATCGGCGCCACCGTCATCAGCGCCGATGAGATCCGGCGCGCCGGGGTGGCCGACGTCAACCAGGCGATCCGCAAGATCGGCGGCGTGTTCGGCCGCCAGAGCCTCGATTCGAGCCCCGACTTCGCGCTCGTCCTGCGCGGCTTCGGCTCCAACGGCAGCCAGAACATGGTGGTGATGCTCGACGGCGTGCGCATGAGCGAAAACGAATTGAGTGGCCCGGTGCTGTCGGCCATCCCGATCGAGACGGTCGAACGGATCGAGATCATCCGCGGCGGCAGCGCGGTGCTGTTCGGCGAAGGCGCGACCGGCGGCGTGATCCAGATCGTCACCAAACGGCCGGGCAAGAGCGGCAGGCGCGGTTCGATCCGCGCCGAAGCGGGCCAGTTCCACCAGCACGCCGTGCGCGCGTCGGTGGCGCAAACCTGGGACGGGACGGCAATCGATGCGGCGATCGACAAGCAGGGCACCGACAACTATCGCGCCAACAGCCGTTTCCGCCAGACCTCCCTGAGCGGCGGCGCACAGTGGACGCTGGGCGCCGGCCGGGTCGGGGTGCGGGTCGACAGCGCGCGCCAGGATTCGCGCTTCCCCGGTTCGCTGACGCTGGCGCAGTTCCTGGCCGATCCGCGCCGGACGCTGACCCCGGGCGATTTCGGTTCGCTCGATTCCGACCGCATCAGCGCCTTCATCGAGCAGCGCGTCGGCGGGGTCGAACTCGCGGCCGAACTGTCGCACCGCGAAAAGACCGTCAAGGCCAATTACATCTTCAACTTCGGCGCCGGCGACACTGCCTCGAAGCTGGCCTACGACAGCGAACAGACCCAGTTTTCGCCGCGCCTGCGCCATCTGTCGCGCGCCGGCGGCATGCTCAACGAGTTCGTCGCCGGGGTCGACCTGATCCGCTGGAACCGCGTGACCGCCGCCGATTTCTCGAAGGCCGACGCCAGCCAGTCCTCGAAGGCGATCTACCTGCGCGACGAAATCCGCTGGGACGCCGCCCACAACGGCCGCTTCTCGCTGGGTGCGCGGCACGAAGTGTTCGACAAGGATTACGTCGATCCGCTCAGCTTCACGCCGGCGCCCGAGAGCAGCTCGCAAGCGCAGAACGCCTGGGAAGCGCAGGCCAGCTACAGCGTGCTGCCGCGGGTGACTGTGCATGCGAAGGCGGGCCAGAGCTACCGCATGGCGAACGCGGACGAGAACAGTTTCCGCGCCTCGTCGAACGTGCTCAAGGCGCAAACCTCGCATGACCTCGAACTGGGCGTGACGTTCGGCGACGCCGGCCGCCAGGTCGGCGCGCGGGCGTTCCGGCACAATCTCGCCAACGAGATCTTCTACGACCCGACCATCGGCTATGGCACCAACACCAACCTCGATCCGACCCGGCGCGAGGGTATCGAAATCGACGCCGAGGCGCGCGTCGCCGCCGACTGGCGCCTCAGCGCCCACCTGCAGCACGTCAAGGCCAGCTTCACGGCGGGCCCGAACGCCGGCCGCGAAATGGTGCTGGTGCCGAAAAACCTGTTGTCGGCACGGCTGTCGTGGACGCCGGCGAGCGGCCATGGCGCGGACATCGGCGTGCAATGGGTCGACAGCCAGCGTTACGGCAGCGACTTCACGAATGCCTGCGCGGCGCGCATCCCGGCCTACACCACGTTCGATGCGCGCTATGCCCGCACCATCGGCGCCTGGGAGTTGTCCGTGTCGGGCCTGAACCTGGCCGACAAACAGCACTTCAGCAACGCGTTCGGTTGCCAGGCGGGGATCTATCCCGGCGACGGACGCCAGCTCAGGCTGTCGGCCCGCTATGATTTCTAGGCGCCTGCTTGCCGGGCTTTGCCTGGCGCTGTCGTGCGCCGCCGGCCACGCCGCCGTCACGGTGGTGGATGACGCCGGCCGGCGCGTGACCCTGGCGGCGCCGGCGCAGCGCATCATTTCGATGGCGCCGCACGTCACCGAACTGCTGTTCGCCGCCGGCGGTGGCGAGCGCATCGTCGGCGCGATCAACTTCAGCGACTACCCGGAGGCGGCCAAGAAAATCCCGCTGATCGGCAGCAACGCCCAGATCGACATGGAGCGCGTGATCGCGCTCAAGCCGGACCTGCTGATCGTCTGGCAAAGCGGGAACACCGGGCGCCAGCTCGAGCAACTGGGCAAGCTCGGGATCCCGGTATTCCACAGCGAGCCGAACCGGCTGGACGAAGTGGCCACCAGCCTGACCCGCTTCGGCCGCCTGCTGGGCACGGAGAAGGTGGCCGCGGCGTCGGCCGCCGAGTTCCGCGCCAGCATCGCCAGCCTGGGCGCGCGCTACGCCAGGCGGCCGCCGGTGCGGGTGTTCTACCAGATCTGGGACAAGCCCTTGTTCACCCTCAGCAGCATGCATATCATCGACGACGCGATCCGCCTGTGCGGCGGCGACAACATCTTCGCCGGCCTGAAGGTGGTGGCGCCGTCGGTCAGCACGGAAGCGGTGCTGCAGGCCAACCCGGAAGCCATTTTCGGCGGCGACCAGCACGATCCGGACGACGCCGGGATCGCCATCTGGAAAGCGTATCGCAGCATGCTCGCCGTCGAGCGCGGCAACTTGTTCCGCCTCGAAGGCGAGCTGCTGACCCGGCCCGGCCCGCGCATTGCCCAGGGTGTGGCCCAGCTGTGCGAAAAAATCGAACTGGCCCGTCAACGGCGCAAGTAAGCTTGCGTTAAAGAAGTAAGCAAATGCAAGAAATCGACGGCGCGGCCGGAGCAGTTGGTAAAAAAGTGGTAATCTCGCGATCGTTTGCTAACATACTTGATAAGGACTTCCATGCGTTTCCTCCGTATTGCTGTTGCCGCCATCGGGCTGGTCGCCTCGGCCGCGTTTGCCTCGCCCGCCGATCCCAAGCTGGGCGCGGAATATGTCAACCTGGCCAATCCGCAGCCGGTGCAGGCCGTGGGCAAGAAGGTTGAAGTGATCGAATTCTTCATGTATCACTGCCCGCACTGCAATGTGTTGGAACCGTTCATGGCCGACTGGGTCAAAAAGCAGGGTGACAAGATCGTATTCAAGCGCGTGCACATGCCTTACAGCGGCCCGACCGATCCGGAAGCGCACCTGTACCTGACCCTGGAAGCGATGGGCAAGCTGGAAGAAGTGCATCCGAAGGTATTTCGCGCAATCCATATCGAGCGCGTGCGGATGAACAAGGACGACGTCGTGATCGCCTGGGCCGTCAAGAACGGGCTGGACAAGGCCAAGTTCACGGACGCCTGGAATTCGTTCGGGGTGATGACCAAGCTGAAGCGCTTGCCGCAGATCCTCAACGCGTACAAGGTCGATTCGGTGCCGACGCTGGTGGTTGACGGGCGTTTCATGACCTCGCCGAGCATCGTCGATGCGACCAACAAGGGCATGGACGAGAACGCGCTGTCGAAGGCGACCGTGCAGGTGCTCGATGCGATGGTGGCGAAGGTAGCCAAGACAAAATGAGCGACGTCGAACAGAAACTCCTGAAGATCTACGACGGCTCCAAGCCGGTCGAGGAGGAGTTGTTTGAGACCAGCAATGTGAACCAGGTGGCATGGACGCTGGTGGTGGTTCTTGCCGGCATCGTCATCTGGCTGAGCATCGCGCTGGTCAACGCCGAGAACCAGCGTTACGCGCTGATGACCAACAAGTGCGCCGATCCGCTGTTCAAGGGCGAGCTGGATCAGAAGTGCCTGGTGATGGTGCGTTCACGCGATCATTGGTGGGAGCATCTGTGGTACGGGGCGACGCACTTCGGGGCGCCGACGCCGGCCAGGTAATTCGAAAACTCCGCTGCGGCGGAGTTTTCTATTGCGGCGCCGGCAGCGCGATCACGAACTTCGCCCCGCCCAGCATCGAGTTTTCGACCGTGATCGTGCCGCCGTGCAGTGCCAGCGCCTTGCGCGCGATCGACAGACCCAGCCCGAAGCCGCCGGTGCTGCGGTCGCGGCTGCGGTCGAGCCGGTAGAACGGTTCGAAAATCCGTTCCCGTTCCGACTCCGGAATCCCCGGCCCGTCGTCCTCCACCACGATCTCAAGCGCGGCGCCGACCCTGTGCGCGGACAAGCTGATCCGCCCCAGGGCATACTTCTGCGCATTGCGCAGCACGTTGCCAAGCGCCCGCGTCAGCAGCCGCCGGTCGCCGCTGACGCTGCCCACCGCCGCATCGACATCCAGCTCGACCTGTCCAGCCGGCAAGTCGAGCAGCGCGACGCATTCCGCCAGCGCCGGGGCGAGGGCGAACCGGGCGGGCGGCAAGCGGCGTTCGCTGCCGATCTTCGCCATGCCGAGCAGCTCGCCGACCAGCGCGTTCAGCTCGGCCAGGTCGCCCTCCATTGCCACGATGCGCGGCGTCAGCACGCCGTCGGGCGCGTTGGAGCGCAACAGTTCCAGCGCGAATTCGAGCCGCGCGATCGGCGTGCGCAACTCGTGCGACACCGAGTGCAGCAGGCTGGTCTGCGATTCGACCAGCCCTTCGATGCGGCCGGCCATGTGATTGATCCGCTGCGCCAGCGGGTAGATGCTGGCGCCCGGCTTGAAGCTGGCGCGCGCCGCCAGGTTGCCGGCGCCAAACTGATCCGCCACCGCCGACAACGCCTGCAGCCCCTGCCAGTGGGCGCGCGACCACAGCGCGATCGGTATCAGCAGGGCCAGCGCCACGATCACGTAGCGCAGCGCTTCCATTTCCAGCGCCAGGGCTATATCGATCGGCAAGTCCTGCGCGTGGATCACATCCGCCGCGCTGCCGATGTATTTGTCGCCCTTCAGGTCGACGCGCCGGAAGAAGGCCTTGTTGCCGGCGTCCAGCACCACTTCGCCGCGCTCGAGCGCGCCTTGCCAGCGAGCCGGCACTGCGGCGCGCGCGCTGGCCAGCGGCATCAGTTCGAGATTGACGCGCGACACCTCGCGCACTTTGTTCAGGCGCACCAGCCATTCGTCGGCGGGCGCCTTGTCGACATATTGTTCGAGCAGGAAAATCTCGGCCGCGGCCTGGCGCCGCGCGATCTGTTCCAGCGGGTCGCCGAACAGGCGGCTGATGGCAAAGTAAATGACGAAGGTCGCCACGGTGATCGACAGCATCACCAGCACGAAGAAACGGAAAAACAGGCGATTCATGCGGCCACGGCCGGCGGGGCCGTCGTTATCAACAACATAGTTTTCTCCCTGGGCAGCATTGTATAAGAGCGGCGCCGGATTGCGGGCATTACAAATTGATGACAATTGGCGGACACATCGGGGGGGATTCAGTTCCGGCAACTCGATAAGCTGATCGCAATTCAGGTTTTCCGTTTGCCCGACCGATGCGCAAGTGTCGGCGGGCTCTTTTTATTCGCAGTGTAGTTCCGGTCGCGCCCGACGCGCCGGACTTGGATCAGGGGACGCATCGTGTCGCTTTTTAAATACCTCATCGGCGCGGTCGCGCTGGCCGGCGCGCTGTCGCTGACCAGTTGCGGGGGCGGCAGCGGCGTGGCCCAGGACCGGCAGGCCGGGCAGGGCGTCGCCGTCGGCGAACCGAACGGCGGCGTGCCGCTCACGGCGGAATTCATCGCCAAGGCGCAACAGGCGGCCTGCACCGACAAGCGCAACCGCTTGTTCATGATCGACAAGCGCATGGTGTTCTGGGATCGCGGCGGCAGCTGCGCCGACAATTCCTACGAACAAAACTTGTACGGCGCGACGCCGCAATTGCTGCTGTGCTCGGTTCGCGATTCGATCGGCGGACCGCAGGCATCGTGCACCGACGAGCAGTCGCGCGCGCTGTTCAACACCATTCTGGCCAACCTCGACAAGGCCGACCTTGGCCTCGGCGGCGCCCACCAGGTCGAAGTGCTCGCGAGTCCGCCGAAAGCGGGCGCCGCGCTGTCGTTCGAGTCGCTCGAACAGACCATGCGTTCCGGCATCCAGACGGCGCAAACCGCGACCATCCGCGACGCCGACGGCTTCGCGGCACTGTGGGCGGCGCATGGCAATGGCAGCATGGCGCCGTCGATCGACTTCAGCAGGAACATGGTGGTCGGCGTGTTCATGGGGAGCAGGCCGAATGGTTGCTATTCGACCAACATCGACGGCGTCTCCAGGGTCGGCGACAAGATCAGGGTGCAGCGCACCGACGCCGCGCCGGGGCCGAACGTGATGTGCACCCTGGCAATGACGTCGCCGGCGCACCTGGTCGTCGTCGAGCGCAGCGAACTGCCGGTGGANNGCCGGCGTAACCTTAAATAAAGGCGATTTCGAGAGGACGTCGTTGCACACCGTAAAATGTCGGCAAACGAACTCTCAATAGACACAAATGGAAAAGCTCCTTGCCCTCGCGCTGGTGGCCGCCTGTGGTGCGGCTTCCGCCCAGACGCCCGCAGTCAACCGGATGCCCGACGGCAGCCGTGACCTGTACATCGGGCTGGGCGCGCTATCGGCCCCGCGCTACGAGGGCGCCCGCGAGCGCCGCGTTTCCGCCTTGCCGGTGCTGCAGCTCGAGTGGAGCAACGGCATGTTCATTTCGGGCATGAGCGCCGGGATGCACCTGTCCGGCCNNCGGCATCGGCGGCGTCAGCAGCACCTTCCAGCCCGGCATGATCGTCGCGCAGCCGCCGCTGGTCGTCGCCCGTTCCGCCCCGGCCAACAGCAGCCTGGAAGGAATGGATACGATCGGCGCGCGCCTCCAACTCGGCGGCTTCTTCAACCTGTATGTGAGCCCTCATCTTCGTTTGACCAATAATCTGCTCTACGGTTCCGGAGACGCGCGAAAAGGCGCGACCTGGAGCGTCGGCCTGCAACGCATCGCGGCGGACCCTGCGCCCCATCATTCGGTGTCGTTCTCGGCCGGCCTGACCCTGGCCAACCGCGAATACCACCAGGCATTCTTCGGCGTCTCGGCGCTCGAGGCGGGCCGCAGCGGCTACCCGGCCTACCAGGCGTCCGCCGGCCTCAAGGATGTGCACCTCGGCGCGCGCTGGAACTGGGCGCTGGCGCCGTCCTGGATGGTCACCTCGAGCCTGCAGGCAGCGCGCCTGATGGGCAGCGCGAAGGACAGCCCGCTGGTCGAGCGGCCCGCCGACCTGACGGTTTCGACCGCGCTTGCGTACAGGTTCTGACGCGATGGCCCTGTTGCGATATCTCTCCGTGTGTTCTGCCCTGCTGCTGGCGGCCGGCGTTGCCGCTGCGCAGGCGCCGGACGGGGAATGGGTGAGCTATCGCGACGCCTATCGGGCCATGGTGGTGTTTGAAAAATACGGCAAACCGAAGCATTTGATCCAGAGCCACTTTCAGGTCATGCCAAGGGAGAAGGGGATTTCCACCGACGGCGTGCGCCTGACCCTGAGCGGCAAATCGACGCAGCTGAACCTGCCGCTCGATCCGACCGGCCGCGTCGTGTTTCCGTTGCTGAAGGCGGCCTACGACGAGAATGCCGCGCTGGTGCTGAACCGCAAGGTCAGCCAGTATGTGCTGCGCCCGCGGGTGTCGGTCGTGGTGCGGCCGGACGGCGTGTATGAAGCGGCGGAGTTGCGCGCCGCGTGCGAGCAGGCGCTCAATTACCACCGCTACATCGATGCATCGGCGCGCGGCAAGAACTGCGCTGGCGTGCGTTTTGGTTTCCCCAGGAAAGGCATCGCCCCGGTGGTGCGCGTGCGCAGCGGCGAGCCGGCGGCCGCCGCGTTGGCGGTACTCGAGGGCGCCATCTTTGCGGAGGAACCGGACGACGGCTTCAAGACGGTGTTCTACCGCTTTGCCGACACGCCCGCGCGCGGCCAGGTGGTGACGCAGGAAGCGCCGCTGGCGATTGCGCCCGTATTCGAGTAGTCAGGCCCAGGCGGACGGTGAGAACAGATAGCCTTCGCCCCATACTGTCTTGATTTTTTCCGAGCTGGCGTCGTCGAAGCGGCGCCGCAGTTTCGAGATGCAGTTGTCGATGCTGCGATCGAGCCCGTCGAATTCGATGCCGCGCATTTTCTTCAGCAGCGCATCGCGCGACAGCACCTGGCCGGCCGAACTGGCGAGCACCAGCAGCAGCTTGTATTCCGTATTACTGAGCACGCACGGCTCGCCGCGCCAGGTCACGCTGCGTTCGCTGGTGGTGATGGTCAGCGCGCCGAACACCAGCGCCTGGCCGTCCGGCGCCGGCTTGGCGCTGGAGCGGCGCATCAGCGCGCGCAGGCGGGCCAGCAGCACGCGCGGCTGGACCGGCTTGTTGAGGAAATCGTCGGCGCCCTGTTCCAGGCCCGACACCTCATCGTAAGAATCTTCGCGCGCGGTCAGGATCAGGATCGGCACCTCGCTGATCGCGCGCAACTGGCGGCACACCACCATGCCGTCGAGGCCGGGCAGCATCAGGTCGAGCACCACCAGGTCGGGCGCGATGTCGGCGAAGCGCGCCAGCGCCTGGTCGCCGCGCGCGACCAATTGCACCTCGAATTCGTAGCCGCTCAAATACTCCGTGACCAGCTCGGCGAGCCTGGCGTCGTCTTCCACTAGCATTACTCGATACATGGCAGATCTCCCTCGATCGCTATTGTAGTAGCGCCATTGCCATAAAGCACATTTGAAGACATTGGCTGACAGATCGATACAGTTTCACGACAATTCGCGCAGGAAGGTCTGCGGAAACCGATATGAGGTCAATGTCCCGAACACCGGGGTCAGACCTAAGTCTGACCCCGGTGTTCGGCCGCCGCTTTTGCCGTTCTTTGGATAAAAAAAATCCGCCGCAGCGGATTTTTCAGGCCGGCTCGAAGAATCAGGCCGCGTTCTGGTTCACCGCGTCCCAGTTGACCAGGCCCCAGAACGATTCCACGTACTTGGCGCGGGCGTTGCGGTAGTCGATGTAGTAAGCATGCTCCCACACGTCGCAGGTCAGCAACGGCTTGTCGCCGGTCGTCAGCGGGCAGCCGGCGTTCGAAGTGTTGACGATGTCAACGCCGCCGTCGGCTTTCTGCACCAGCCAGGTCCAGCCGGAACCGAAGTTGCCCAGGCACGACTTGGTGAATTCTTCCTTGAACTTGTCGAACGAGCCCCACTTCGCGTTGATCGCGTCGGCTGCCTTGCCGCTCGGCGCGCCGCCGGCGTTCGGCTTCATGCCGTTCCAGTAGAAGGTGTGGTTCCATACCTGCGCCGCATTGTTGAAAATGCCGCCGGAGGATTTTTTGATGATCTCTTCCAGGGACATGTTCTCGAACTCGGTGCCCTTGATCAGATTGTTCAGGTTGGTCACATAGGTAGCGTGGTGCTTGCCGTAGTGGTACTCCATCGTCTCTTTCGAGATGACCGGCGCCAGGGCGTCCATCGCGTACGGCAGGGGAGGCAAGATATGTTCCATGTTTTGTCCTTTGTTGGTTGGAAACCGTTGATTATTCTGAAACGACGCTTATTGTAAAACGGATGCCGCTTCGTTGCATATTTGCTTCTCGCAGGCTATTCCAGCAGCCCCTGGACGCTGGCCACGCCCACTTCGGCGCTGCCTTCGGCCAGCCGCACCGTCAGCATTTCGTGCACCCGGATCGCGGACGGCGACCGCAGCACTTCGCCCTTGGCGTTGCGCACGATGGCGTAGCCGCGCTCGAGCGTGCGCTGCGGATTGAGGAGTTCGAGCTGGGCCGCGAGCGCGCCCAGCGCATGGCGCCGCGCCCCCATCTGGCTGGCCAGGCTGGCGCCGAAATGGCGTTGCTGCGAGGCGATTTCGGCGCGCCAGGCGCGCAGGTCCGGCCGGTGGCTGGCCCAGCGCGCGCGCAACTGCGCCAGCGTGAAACTGTGGCGGTTGAGCGGCGCGCGCACCGCGTGCGTCATCGCGGTCGACAGCGCCAGCAACTGCAGGCGCTGGTGACCGATCCGGGCCGACGGGCTTTGCAGGCGCCGCGCGTAGTTGTCCAGGTTCAGGTTGGCCTCGGACACGGTGCGCCGCATCGCGCGCCGCAGGTCGGTGCAGTCGGCCGCCAGCGAGGCCATCCAGTCGTCGCGCGCGGTCGCGGCCAGCTCGGCGGCGGCGGTCGGCGTGGCCGCGCGCACGTCGGCGCTGAAGTCGGCAATGGTGAAGTCGGTCTCGTGGCCGACCCCGGCAATCACCGGCATGCTGCATGCCGCGATCGCGCGCGCCACCACTTCTTCGTTGAAGCTCCACAGGTCTTCGATCGAGCCGCCGCCGCGGCATACCAGCAGCACGTCGACTTCGGCGCGGCGCGAGGCGAGCTTGATCGCTTCGGCGATTTTCTCGGCGGAAAACTGGCCCTGCACCGGACAGGGATACAGCACGATGCGGACATGCGGCGCGCGGCGCTTGAGCGCGCTGAGGATGTCGCGCAGCGCGGCGGCCTGCGGGCTGGTGACGATGCCGATGCTGCGCGTAAACAGCGGCAGCGGGCGCTTGCGCGCTTCGTCGAACAGCCCCTGCGCGCCGAGCTTTTCCTTGAGCCGCAGGAAGGCCTCGAACAAGGCGCCAACCCCGGCGCGTCGGATCGATTCGACATTGATCTGGTAGTCGCCGCGCGCGCCGTACAGGGTGACCAGCGCGCGCACCTCGACCTTGTCGCCTTCGCGCGGGATGAAGCCGGCATACTGGGCGCGTCCGCGGAACATCACCGCGCGCACCTGGGCGGCGTCGTCCTTGAGCGTGAAATACCAGTGGCCCGAACCGGCGCGGGTGAAATTGGAGATCTCGCCGCCGATCCAGGTCAACGGAAAACTGCGTTCGAGCAACCTTGCAACCTGCTGGTTGAGGGCGGTGACGGTCAGGACCGGCGGGGCGGCGTAACGGGAATCAGGGTCGAAACTGGTCTGCATAGGGCTGGGCTTGGGTGATCTGTCCACAAAAATCAGGGGCGGCCATGCTTATGTCATAAATTCTTGCAGACTTCAAGCATTACTTTCCAAGTAACTGATTTTAAAGGAAAAAATGCGATGCCTGATTTTCGCGCAAACGCTGAAAAGCCTTATGGATCAAGGACTTTGGCGAAACTCTTGAGACTTGCTCACAAAGTTATCCACAGTTTCTGTGCGGAAGACTGCCGCTGCCGGCAGTATTTCAGGTGCTGATTATTTACGCACCAATAAATTTCCCAATGGAATCAAGGACTTTGTGACGAGCCCACGGCCTTGCGCACAATCTTATCCACACAATGTGTGCAGAAAACCGGTCCTGGGGAAACTTGCTGAGCAAAATAGCATGACACAATCCTTCGAATCGCGGTTTTCTCCACAAATCGGCCCTTTGCCTTGTTTTTGCGCAAAGGGAAAATATGCATACAAATCAAGGCTCTTTGCCAGAGTCAAAGTTCTTGCACACAATCTTATCCACAAAAAGTGTGCAGAACATCGGCATGCCGCGCGATTGCATGGCATGATCTTCGAGGAAGCGGATTTCTCCGCAAAATNNCTCGCACGGCTGGAAAACCGAAGTCGTGCATCTCCATCGATATGCGGCGCCCGCCGACAAGCAGTTTGCGGCTCGGTTGGCGCGTTTTTGCGACGAATTCCCGCGCTGCCTCGTTTTTGCGCACTAGGAATTTTCCTATACGAATCAAGGCACTTGGCGACAGGCAATGTCCTTGCGCACAATCTTATCCACAGAAGGTGTGCAGAACTCTACTTGCCGTTCAGCTGGCAACACGTTACATTGCCGGATTCGATATTTGTCGTTCCCCACTTAAATTCAGGAGTTCCTTTTGCTCGCCATTCTTCAAGCTGCAGGTTGGCCAATCTGGTTTTTATTGATTGCCTCCATCGTCGCCCTGGCCCTGATCATCGAACGCCTGATCTACCTGCGCCGCGCCAAACTCCTGCCGAAGCAGTTGCTGGGCGAAGTGATCCGCGTGTACCACAACGGCAAGGTCACGCCGGACATCATCGACAAGCTCGAACACAGCTCCCCGCTCGGCGCCGTGCTGGCTGCCGCGATGCGCAACATCGACGCCCCGCGCGACGTGATGAAAGAGGCGATCGAAGAAGCCGGCCGCGGCGTCGCCCACATCCTCGAGCGCTTCCTGACCACGCTCGGCACCATCGCCTCGCTCGCACCGCTGATGGGCCTGTTCGGCACGGTGGTCGGCATGATCGAAATTTTCGGTGCGCAAAATGCGACCGGCACCAACCCGGCCCAGCTGGCGCACGGCATTTCGGTGGCGCTGTATAACACCGGCTTCGGCCTGGCCATCGCGATGCCGGCGCTGGTGTTCTACCGCCACTTCCGCGCGCTGGTCGACAGCTTCATCATCGACATGGAACTGCAGGCCGTGAAATTCGTCGACGTCGTGCACGGTGCCCGCAAATGATGGATTTCCGGCGCGGCCGCAAACGCGAGGATCCGGAAATCAACCTGATCCCGTTCATTGACGTGCTGCTGGTGGTGCTGATCTTCCTGATGGTCACCACCACCTACAGCAAGTTCACCGAACTGCAGATCACGCTGCCGAGCGCCGACGCCGAAAAGGCGCTCGACCGGCCGTTCGAGATCAACGTCACCATCGACGCCAAGGGCAACTACACGGTCAACAACGTGCCGGTGTCGTTCCACAGCGTGGCCGGCCTGGCCGACGACCTGAAGAACGCGGCCAGGGCGGGCGCCGGCGCCAAGCCGGACCAGGGCCCGGTGGTGATCGTCAACGCCGACCAGTTCGCGATGCACCAGATGGTCATCAACGTGCTGGAGGCGGCGCGCATCGCCGGCTACGACAAGCTGACCTTCGCGGCCCAGACCGCCGGCAAGAAGTAAGGCACTGCGGGCGAACCTGCTTCGCCCGCCCGCGCATGCCCGCACCATCCCATTGCCTCGAATCGACCCTGACCCGCGCCTGGCTGCGGCGCGGCGCGCTGGCCTGCGCGCTGTGGCCGCTGTCGCTGGCGTTCCGCGCGCTCTCAGGCCTGCGCGCCGGGCTGTACCGCAGCGGCCTGATGCAGTCGCAGCGGCTGCCGGTGCCGGTGCTGGTGGTCGGCAACATCTTCATCGGCGGCACCGGCAAGACGCCGCTGACGATCTGGCTGGCCGAAACGCTGCGTGCGGCCGGCTTCACGCCCGGCATCATCTCGCGCGGGCATGGCGGCGACGCCAGCTTGCCGCGCGCGGTGACGCCCGTTTCGCTGGCGGGCGAAGTCGGCGACGAACCGCTGCTGATCGCCCGCCGCACCGGCTGCCCGGTGATGGTCGGGCGCGACCGGCCGGCCGTGGGCAGGGCGCTGCTGGCGGCGCATCCGCAAGTCGACGTATTGATCAGCGACGACGGCCTGCAGCATTACGCCTTGCGGCGCGATATCGAAATCGTCCTGTTCGACGGCCGCGGCGCCGGCAATGGCTGGCTGCTGCCGGCCGGGCCGCTGCGCGAGCCGCTCACGCGCCGGCGCGACTTCACCGTGGTCAACACGCCGCAGCTGACGCCGCAACTGGCGGCAAGCGTGGGCGGCGCGCCGTTCCGGATGCAGCTGGCCGGCAGCGTCGCCGAGCGCATGATGCAACGCACCGAGCGCAGCGCACTGGCCGCGCTGGCCGGCAAGCGCATCGTGGCCGCGGCCGGGATCGGCAACCCGGGGCGCTTTTTCGCCATGCTGCGCGAGCACGGCCTGGAGTTCGCCGAACTGGCGCTGCCGGACCATCACGATTTCCTCGACCAGCCGTTCGCGCACCTCGATGCCGACATCATCCTGATCACCGAGAAGGATGCAGTAAAATGTGGGCAAATTGAAAATCTCAAAAACGACCCGAGACTGTGGGTCGTCCCGGTGACGGCGCAGCTTGATGGCGCGCTGGCCGAACAAATTGTGGAGAAATGTCGTGGATGCTCGACTGCTTGATATCCTGGTCTGCCCGCTGTGCAAGGGACCGCTCGAATACGACAAGAAGGCGCAGGAACTGATCTGCAAGGCGGACCGCCTGGCCTATCCGATCCGCGACGGCATCCCGATCATGTGGGCCGACGAGGCGCGCAAGGTCGAGCCGGCGTGACGACGCCCGGCGTGAAGTTCACCGTCATCATCCCGGCGCGCCTGGCCTCGACCCGGCTGCCGGGCAAGCCGCTCGCCGACCTGGGCGGCAAACCGATGGTGGTGCGGGTGGCCGAGCGGGCCGCCGGCTCGGGCGCGAGCCGGATCGTCGTCGCCACCGACCATGACGACATCGCCGCCGCCTGCGCCGCGCACGGCGTCGAAGTGTGCATGACGCGCTCCGACCATCCGTCCGGCACCGACCGCATCGCCGAAGTGGCGCGCGCGCTGAACCTGGCGCCCGACGCGGTGGTGGTCAACCTGCAGGGCGACGAGCCGCTGATCGAGCCTGCGCTGCTGGCCGCCTGCGCCAGCCGCATCGCGGGCGACACCCCGATGGCCACCTGCGCCCATCCGATCTTCGACCCGGCCGACGTATTCAATCCGAACGTGGTGAAAGTGGTGCTCGACAAGTCCGGCCGCGCGCTGTACTTTTCGCGCGCGGCGATCCCGTGGCACCGCGACGGCTTCGCCCAGTCGCGGCAGGCGCTGCCGGCCGGCTATGCGCCGCTGCGCCATATCGGCCTGTACGCCTACAGCAACGCCTTCCTCCAGCTGTATCCGGGGCTCGAGGCGGCGCCGCTCGAAGCGGTCGAAGCGCTCGAGCAGCTGCGGGTGCTGTGGCATGGCTATCCGATCGCGGTGCACATCACCGATGCCGCGCCGGCGGCCGGGGTCGACACTGCGGAGGACCTGGCCCGCGTGCGCATGCATTACGGCGCCTGAGCCGCCACCGTGTTCAAGATCAAGTAAAAAATCGACAAGCCATTCTGATATTGGCGCTGAAGCTGACTTTTGTGGTAAGTTTCGTTCCAAGGTAGTCAGATATGCATCAAAGTCTATTCGTTGCTACAACAAAAATCATTCAACATCTGTTTTAGGAATTTTTCATGCGTCTCATTCTGTTAGGAGCACCCGGAGCCGGCAAGGGCACCCAAGCAAACTTCATCAAGGAAAAATACAACATCCCCCAGATCTCGACGGGCGACATGCTGCGCGCCGCGATCAAGGCTGGCAGCGAGATGGGCATGGCGGCGAAAAAAGTCATGGATGCGGGCGGCCTGGTGTCGGACGACATCATGATCGGGCTGGTCAAGGACCGCCTGCAAGACGCCGACTGCGCCAACGGCTACCTGTTCGACGGCTTCCCGCGCACCATCGCGCAGGCTGACGCCATGAAGGACGCCGGCATCAATGTCGACTACGTATTGGAAATCGACGTGCCCGACGAATCGATCGTCGAGCGCATGAGCGGGCGCCGTTCGCACCCCGGCTCGGGCCGCGTCTACCACATCAAATTCAATCCGCCAAAAGCGGATAACCTCGACGACGTCACCGGCGAACCGCTGATCCAGCGCGACGACGACAAGGCGGAAACCGTCATGAAGCGCCTTGCGGTCTACCACAACCAGACCGAAGTGCTGCTTGGCTACTACAACAAATGGTCGCAATCGGGCTTGCCGGGCGCGCCAAAATACTGCCGCATATCCGGTGTTGGACCTGTCGAGCAAATCCGCGACGCGGCATTCGCTGCGCTGACGGAATAGGCAGCGAAAACAGCGGACTTCGTGTCCGCTGTTTTTTTGCCGCGAACTCATCAGGCTGCCATCGTTCGCACCAAGTTTTCGATTCAAAGTTTTGCAGTACGCAGTAAGGCTGGCCGCGTCCCTCACACCCTGGGGGGCCGGTCTTTCGAAGTGTGTTTTTGTGTTACTTGATAATAAGACTGGGGACGAAATGGCAGCAAACTTACTGGTTTTTGCGGTTGCATGTGGCGTCATCGCAGTGGTGTACGGACTTTGGTCGCGCAGTTGGATTCTACGGCAGGACCCTGGCAACGCCAGGATGCAGGAGATCGCCCAGGCGATCCAGGAAGGGGCGGCGGCTTACCTCGCGCGCCAGTACCGCACCATCGCGATCGTCGGCGTGGTGCTGTTCATCGCCATCTTCGTGCTCCTCAAATGGCAGACGGCTCTCGGTTTCCTGATCGGCGCGGTGCTCTCGGGCGCGTGCGGATTCATCGGCATGAACGTGTCGGTGCGCGCCAACGTGCGCACCGCGCAGGCGGCCACGCGCGGCATGAATGACGCGCTCGACGTCGCCTTCAAGGGCGGCGCCATCACCGGCATGCTGGTGGTCGGCCTCGGCCTGCTGGGCGTGACCCTGTTCTACTGGATGCTGACGGTGCAGGCGCAAGGTTCCGCCATGACCCAGCACGACATCATCAAGCCGCTGATCGGCCTCGCCTTCGGCGCCTCGCTGATCTCGATATTCGCGCGGCTTGGCGGCGGCATCTTCACCAAGGGCGCCGACGTCGGCGCCGACCTGGTGGGCAAGGTCGAAGCCGGGATCCCCGAGGACGACCCGCGCAACCCGGCGGTGATCGCCGATAACGTCGGCGACAACGTCGGCGACTGCGCCGGCATGGCGGCCGACCTGTTCGAAACCTACGTGGTGACGCTGATCGCCACCATGCTGCTGGGCGCCTTGCTGATGACCGGCTCCGGCACCACCGCCATCGTCTATCCGCTGCTGCTTGGCGCGGTCTCGATCATCGGCTCGATCGTCGGCTGCTCGCTGGTCAAGGCCAAGCCGGGCAAGAAGATCATGTCGGCGCTGTACACCGGCCTGTGGTGGGCCGCCGGCCTGTCGCTGATCGGCTTCGCGGTGGTGACCTGGATGGTGTGGCCCGACCAGGCGATGCGCATGAAGATGATGGGCTGCTCGGTGGTCGGCATCGTGCTCACCGGCCTGATGGTCTACATCACCGAGTATTACACCGGCACCGACTTCAAGCCGGTACGCCACATCGCCGAAGCCTCGACCACCGGCCACGGCACCAACATCATCGCCGGCCTGGGCGTGTCGATGAAGTCGACCGCGTATCCGGTGCTGGCGGTATGCGCCGCGATCCTCGTGTCCTACCAGTTCGGACAGTTGTACGGCATCGCGATTGCGGCGACCTCGATGCTGTCGATGGCCGGCATCATCGTCGCGCTCGACGCCTACGGCCCGATCACCGACAACGCCGGCGGCATCGCCGAAATGTCGCATATGCCCGACTCGGTACGCGCGATCACCGATCCGCTCGACGCGGTCGGCAATACCACCAAGGCCGTCACCAAGGGCTACGCGATCGGTTCGGCCGGCCTGGCCGCGCTGGTGCTGTTCGCCGATTACACCCACGCGCTTGAGTCGGTCGGCAAGTCGGTCTCGTTCGACCTGTCGAACCCGATGGTCATCGTCGGCCTGTTCATCGGCGGCCTGATTCCTTACCTGTTCGGCGCGATGGCGATGGAAGCGGTAGGGCGCGCGGCCGGCGCCGTGGTGGTCGAAGTGCGCCGCCAGTTCCGCGACATCAAGGGCATCATGGACGGCACCGGCAAGCCGGAGTACGACAAGGCGGTCGACATGCTGACCGCTTCGGCGATCAAGGAAATGATCCTGCCGTCGCTGCTGCCTGTGGTGGTGCCGATCGTGGTCGGCATGCTGCTCGGGCCTGCCGCGCTGGGCGGCCTGCTGATGGGGACCATCGTGACCGGCCTGTTCGTGGCGATCTCGATGACCACCGGCGGCGGCGCCTGGGACAACGCCAAGAAGTACATCGAAGACGGCAATTTCGGCGGCAAGGGTTCCGAGGCGCACAAGGCGGCCGTGACTGGCGACACGGTGGGCGATCCGTACAAGGACACCGCCGGCCCTGCGGTCAACCCGCTGATCAAGATCATCAACATCGTCGCCTTGCTGATGGTGCCGCTGCTGCCGGCCACCGGCTGGATCGCGGTCACCGTGCCGCAGGCGATCCACGCGCCTGCGCCTGGCGCTGCGGTGACGCCGGCGATGGATCCGATGCCGACCACCCCGATGGCGGCCGGCGAGTCCGCCGCGCCGGCGCCGCTCGCACCGGCAATGGCTCCTGAGGTGACGCCGCCGATGGACCCGGTGCTGACCAAACCGATGCCGAAGAGCGAGACGGACGAGCCGAAGCCTCAAGTAAGCCGATAGTGCTGAGGCCGTCGCTCCCGCGCAGGCGGGAGCGACGGTTTTAGTATTTTGGTCGGCGCAGGCGCCGACAACGATTACGCTACAAACCGCATGATCGCCGACACCAGCGATATCTCGTCGGAATCTCCCTCGTGCCTTTCCCCGTTGATGAAGAAGGTCGGGGTTTCCTGCACGCCGATATGGGTGCCGCTGGCCGCGATCCGGTCGACCCGCCCCTGGAATCGCCGCGACTTCATGTCCGCGCCCAGCGCATCGACGCTCATGTCGAGCCGCTCGGCCAGTTCGGGAATCAGGTCCGGCCCGAACTTCGGCTGCAGTTCGAACAGCGCCTCGTGCATCGCCCAGAACTTGCCTTGCTCCGCCGCAGCTTCCGCCGCCTCGGCCGCCAGTTCCGCGAACGGGTGCTTCCCCGTCAGCGGGAAATGCCGGTAGACGAAGCACAACTGGCTGCCCAGGCGCCGCTGCAGATCCTTGACGGCGACGTGCGCCGCGCGGCTGTAGGGACACTGGTAATCGCCGTATTCGACCAGCACGATGCCGGCGTTCTTGCTGCCTTGCATGTGATCGTCGTTGTGAATCGACACTGTCGGGCTCATGTTTTCCTCTCCTTGAAGTCAGGCTCCCAGTGCGTATACTTTAAGCCCGAACCGGCCTTTTTGGGAGCTTTATCATGGAACGGAAATATATCGACTGCCGCGAGATTCCGAGCGACACCAAATGCACCGTGACGATCGCCGCCGACAGCGAGGCGGAATTGATGGACGTGGCGGTCCAGCATGCCGTACAGCAGCACGGCCACAAGGACAGCCCGGAATTTCGCCAGCAGCTTATCGGCGCAATCAAGACCGGCACGCCGCCGGCCTAGCGATCAGAACACGCACATCTTGTTGGCCGCCTCGCGCAGCGAAGCGCGGAAATCGGGGTGGGCGATCGCGATCAGCGCCTGCGCGCGCTGCTTGGCCGACTTGCCGCGCAACTGCGCCACCCCGAATTCGGTGACCACGTAGTTGACGTCGTTCTTGCTGGTGGTGGCGTGGGTGCCGGGCGTGAGCATGGGGACGATGCGCGAGATCGTGTTGTCCTTCGCTGTGGAGGGCAGCACGATGAATGACTTGCCGCCGCGCGAGCGGTTGGCCGCGCGCACGAAATCGACCTGGCCGCCGGTGCCCGAGTAGGGCAGGTGGGCGATGCTCTCGGAGCCGCACTGGCCGAGCAAGTCGACCTGCAGGCTGGCATTGATCGACATCAGCTTGTCGTTCTGCGCCGCGAGATAAGGATCGTTGGTGAAGTTCGACGGATGCATCTCGATCACCGGATTGTGATCCATGAACTGGTACAGCTTGCGCGAGCCGAGCGCGAAGGTGGCGACCATCTTGCCCGGCAGCAGGGTCTTCTTGCGATTGGTCACCGCGCCGCACTCGATGAGGGTCAGGATGCCGTCGCCGATCATCTCGGTGTGGACGCCCAGGTCGTGCTTGGCGGTCAGTTGCATCACCACTGCGTCGGGGATGCCGCCGTAGCCGATCTGCAAGGTCGAGCCATCGTCGATCATGTCCGCCACGTACTTGCCGATCGCCTCCTGCACCGGGCCGATCGTCGGCAGGCCCACTTCCAGGATCGGCTCGTCGCTCTCCACCAGGCCGTGCACCTGCGACACATGGACGTGGCACTGGCCGTGCGCGAAAGGAACGTTCGGATTGACTTCGAGCACCACGGCGCGCGCCTTGGCGATCGCCGCCATGGTGTAGTCGGTGCCCAGGCTGATGGCGAAATAGCCCTGTTCGTTCATGCTCGACGCCATCGCGAACACCACGTCGGCCGGCATGTATTCGCGCTCGATCAGGCCAGGGATCTCGGAGAAATAATTCGGGATGAAATCGCACCAGCCGCCCTGGCCGCCGGCGCGCGAAGCGCCGCCGAAGAACAGCGAAGCGTGCCGCACATGGCTCGTCGTTTCGCTGTCGAAATAGCCGAACTTGCGCATCGCCAGGATTTGGGCGACTTTGACGTCGCGAAAGCGGCGCCGCTGTTCCGATAGCGCGGCGAGCAGGGAGGGCGGCTCGCCCACGCCGGTCGGCACGATGATCATGTCGCCGTCGCGCAGCAGGTCGAGCGCATCGCCCGCGCTCATGCGCTTGCCCTGGTATTGCTGGTGTACAGTCTGCATTGTCGTCTCCTCGTTATAGGGCGATACTAACGCAAGAAACTGACCTCGGGCTGACGCCAAACCGGGAAGCCAGCACCGGCAGCACCGGGGTCAGAGCTAGGTCTGACCCCGGTTATGCAATGCGCGCGCCGGTTTTGGCATCGGTGTTAATGTTGGACGTGGATAGCGAGGGGATTGTGGATTTCCGGAAACCAGCTCTGATCGCGCTGATGCTGGCCGTGGTGTTGGCATCGGGAACAGTGCGCGCGCAACAACCGGCGCCGGCCGCGCCACAAGCGGACGTCGTCGATCCTGCCGCCAAACCAGTGCAGAAGCGCAAGCCCATCCAGCGCCGCTCGGTCCAGCAGGTGATCGAGCCGACCCCGCCCATCGTCACAGAAGGCTATCGCCCGACCAAGCTCATCCGGCCACCCGCCCCATTGCCAGGATCGGCCCCGGTCGCTGCGCCGCTGCGGCTCAACAGCTGCGACCCCGGCGGCTGCACCGACACCAGCGGCGCCCGCTATAACGGCGGCGTCGGCAACACCTTGCTTGGCCCGCAGGGCCAGCTGTGCACCAGGGGCGTGGTCGACGCACAGTGCTTTTAATGCCCGATTCCCGGCTACTCCCCACGAAAGTTCGCTACAATTCCCCAGGTTGACGTTTACGTAAACGTTAAAAAGAACTCTTAGAGGAAAATCATGCAAATCAAAGACAATGTTTTCATCATCACAGGCGGCGCATCCGGACTCGGCGCGGCTACCGCGCGCATGATCGCCGAAGCCGGCGGCAAGGTCGTGCTGGCCGACGTGCAGGTTGAAGCCGGCACCGCGCTGGCGGCCGAACTGAAAGGCCGTTTCCTCAAGTGCGACGTGACCTCCGAAGCCGATGGCCTGGCCGTAGTCGCCGCCGCCACCGAAATGGGCACGCTGCGCGGCCTGATCAACTGCGCCGGCGTGGCGCCCGCCGTCAAGACCGTCGGCAAGGACGGCCCGCATCCGCTCGACGTGTTCCAGCGCACCGTCAACGTCAACCTGGTCGGCACCTTCAACATGGCGCGCCTGGCCGCTGACGCCATGGGCAAGACCGAAGCCGGCGATTCGGGCGAACGCGGCATCATCATCAACACCGCCTCGGTCGCGGCCTACGACGGCCAGATCGGCCAGGCGGCCTACGGTTCGTCCAAGGCCGCAGTGGTCGGCCTGACCTTGCCGATGGCGCGCGACCTGGCCCGCAGCGGCATCCGCGTGATGACCATCGCTCCCGGCATTTTCGAAACCCCGATGCTGATGGGCATGCCGGAAGAAGTGCGCGATGCGCTCGGCAAGATGGTGCCGTTCCCGTCGCGCCTCGGCCGTCCCAACGAGTACGCCCACCTGGCGCGCACGATCATCGAAAACACCATGCTGAACGGCGAAACCATCCGCCTCGACGGCGCGATCCGGATGCAGCCGAAGTAAGCATGGCGTGAGGCAAATGTTGATTTGAGGTAGGATGCCTGCAGTCACGGGCGCGCGGCCCAGGTCGCGCGCCCCTTGTTTTTTGTTGCCGTGCTGCGGGAGAATTCATGATCGAGTTGAGGATGCTGGCCCTTGCGGCCGCGCTGGCGGGCGCTATCGTCCAGGTACCCGCGCTGGCCCAGGAGGTGGTGCAGGACGCCGCCCAGAAGGCGCCGGAAATCGCCACCGCCTACGCCGACAAGCCTGGCTGGGCCGCCAGGAAATACATGGTCGCCGCGGCCAATCCGCTGGCGGTCGACGCCGGCTACCAGATCCTGAAGAAGGGCGGCAGCGCGATCGACGCCGCGATCGCCACCCAGCTGGTGCTGACCCTGGTCGAGCCGCAATCGTCGGGCATCGGCGGCGGCGCCTTCCTGATGTACTACGACGGCAAGCAGGTGCAGGCTTTCGACGGCCGCGAAACCGCGCCGGCCGCCGCCACCGAGCGCCTGTTCCAGCATCCCGACGGCACGCCGCTGTCGCGCAGCGCCGGTGTGGTGGGCGGGCGTTCGGTCGGCGCCCCGGGCGTGCTGCGCATGCTCGAGATGGCGCACAAACAGCACGGCAAGCTGCCGTGGAAGGCGCTGTTCGAGCCGGCCATCCGGCTCTCCGAGCGCGGCTTCGCCGTCAGCCAGCGCCTCAACGGCCTGCTCGCGTGGGACCAGCACATCCGCAAGGACCCGGTCGCCGCGAAGTACTTCTACGACGCCGCCATGAATCCTCGCCCGGTCGGGCATATCCTGAAAAATCCGGCGCTGGCCAAGACCCTGCGCGACATCGCCAGAGGCGGCGCCGACGTCTTCTACCAGGGCCGCATCGCGCGCGACATCGCGGCGAAAGTGGCGGCCCATCCGACCAATCCGGGCCAGCTGACCGCCGCCGACATCGGCGGCTACCGGCCCAAGCTGCGCCCGCCGGTGTGCAGCGACTATCGCGCCTGGACCGTGTGCGGCNNGCCGCCGCCGTCGTCGGGCGGGATCGCGGTGGCGCAGATGCTCGGCATGCTCGAGACGCGCGACATGGCCCAGTACGCGCCGGCCAACGGCGTGCCGGGCGCCGATGCGGTACACCTGTTTACCGAAGCGGGGCGGCTGGCCTACGCCGACCGCAACCGCTACGCCGCCGATACCGACTTCGTGCCGCTGCCGGGCCGCGGCGTGGCGGGCCTGATCGACAAAGGCTACCTGGCCAGGCGCGCCGCGCTGATCGGCGACAAGTCGATGGGCGTGGCCGCACCGGGCAACCCACCGGGGATGGAAGTGGCGTGGGGCGCCGACAGCGCGCTCGACAACCCGTCCACCTCGCACCTGGTGGTGGTCGACGGCCATGGCGCCGGCCTGTCGATGACCACCACGGTCGAAGACCTGTTCGGCTCGCGCCAGATGGTCGACGGCTTCATCCTGAACAACCAGCTGACCGACTTCTCGTTCGACTCGGTCGACAAGGACGGTCCGATCGCCAACCGGGTCCAGCCCGGCAAGCGCCCGCGCAGTTCGATGTCGCCCACCATCGTGTTCGACAAGGGCACCGGCAAGCTGGTGCTGGCGATCGGCTCGCCCGGCGGGCCGGCGATCATCAACTACACGGCCAAGGCGCTGGTCGGCACGCTCGACTGGGGCCTCAACGTGCAGCAGGCGATCGCGCTGCCCAACTTCGGCAGCCGCAACGGCCCGACCGAACTGGAAGAGCGGCGCTTCCCGCCGGCCACGGTCGATGCGCTCAAGGCGCGCGGCCACAGCGTGCGCCTGACCGAGCAGAACTCCGGCCTGCACGGGATCCAGCGCCTGTCGATCCACGGCGCCGATTTCTGGTTCGGCGGCGCCGACCCGCGCCGCGAAGGCGTGGCCAGGGGCGATTGACCCCCTCGCGGCAAACCCGGTTTGTATAAAGTGTAACTTTTACTAGCTCAAGTTGCCCTCTCCCTGCTAATCTTGGCGTATGGGAATACAAGAGAAAACCGGGCTGCTGCTGACCGGGGGAGGGGCGCGCGCCGCCTACCAGGTCGGGGTGCTCCAGGCAATTTCGCAGATATTGTGGGAACAGGGCTGGGCGCCGGCGCGCAATCCGTTTGACATCATTTGCGGCACTTCGGCCGGCGCCATCAATGCGACCGCGCTGGCCTGCCGCGCCGACAATTTCGGCGAGGGCGTGCAAAAGCTGCTCGACGTCTGGGAAAACTTCTCGGTCGAGCAGGTCTACCGCGCCGATTCGATCGGCGTGCTGCGCTCCGGCGCGCGCTGGCTGTCGCTGCTGTCGTTCGGCTGGCTGCTGCGCAAATGGCGCGCCGCGCCGCCCAGTTCGCTGCTCGACAACACGCCGCTGGCCGGACTGCTGCACCGCATGCTCGACCTGCCGCGGCTCGACGCGGCGCTGGCCGATGGCCTGCTGCATGCGCTGGCCGTCACCGCCTCGTCGTACACCGCCGGCCACCACATCACCTTCTACCAGACCGCGCTGGAAGTCGATCCGTGGGTGCGCATGCACCGCATCGCGCTGCAGGACCAGATCGGCGTCGAGCACCTGCTGGCGTCGGCGGCGATCCCGTTCATCTTCCCTGCCGTGCCGCTGTACCTGGGCGGCCATCTCGAATACTGCGGCGACGGCTCGATGCGCCAGCTGGCGCCGATCTCGCCGGCGATCCACCTCGGCGCCACCAAGGTGCTGGTGGTCGGCGCCGGCCGCATGAACGAACCGCTGCGCAACCCGCCGCAGTCGGCGCGCTATCCGAGCCTGGCGCAGATCGCCGGCCATGCGATGTCCTCGATCTTCCTCGACAGCCTGGCGGTCGACGTCGAGCGCCTGACCCGGATCAACGCCACCTTGTCGATGATGCCGCCCGAGCAGCACGCCAAGACCAAGCTCAGACCGGTCGAGCTGCTGGTGATCGCGCCGTCCGAGCGGCTCGACGACATCGCCGCGCGCCATGTCGCCAGCCTGCCGCGGCCGGTGCGCGCGCTGCTGTCGGGGATCGGCGCGACCGAAACGCGCGGCTCGGCGCTGGCCTCCTACCTGCTGTTCGAATCGAGCTATACCTGCGAGCTGATTCGCCTCGGCGCGCGCGATACCCAGGCGCGCAAGGCCGACGTGCTGGCGTTTTTCGGAGACTGACGTGGATCCGATCCGACTCCGCAAGCTGGCGCGGCCGGCCAGCCTTGCCGCTTGCTGGCTGCTGCTGTGCTGCCTGGTGGCCGGCGCAGCCCTGGCCGCGCCGGCGCGCAGCCTGCGCTTCGAGCAGCTCAGCGTCGAGCAGGGCCTGGCGCAGGAATCGATCCTGGCGATCGTCCAGGATGGCGACGGCTTCATGTGGTTCGGCAGCCAGGCCGGCCTGTCGCGCTTCGACGGCTACCGCGTGACGACCTACCGCAACGACGTCGGCAATCCGCGCAGCCTGGTCAACAACTGGGTGCGCGTGCTGCACGTGGACCGCGCCGGCCGGCTCTGGATCGGCACCGACGGTGGGCTCGACCGCTTCGACCCGGCCACCCAGGGCTTCGTCCATTACCAGCCGCGCGAGCCTGGCGCGCGCGGCAACGGCAACCGCCATATCCATGCGCTGGCCGAGGACGGCCAGAACGGCTTGTGGCTGGCCACCGGCGACGGCCTGCAGCGCTTCGACATGAACAGCGGCGCCTTCAAGGTGTGGCATCACGTGCCGGGCGCGGCGTCCAGCCTGGCCGACGACCAGGTCAACGCGCTGGCGCTCGACGCCGGCGGGCGGCTGTGGGTCGGCACCGCCTCCGGCCTCGACAGCCTGGCGCCCGGCGCGAGCGCCTTCGAGCACCACGCGCTGGCTGCCGCCGGGGCCAGGCGCAATACCGTCCATTCCCTGCTGGTGGACGCCAACCAGAACCTGTGGATCGGCAGCCTGGCGGGCCTCGAGAGCTGGAAGCTGGCCGCCGGCCCCGCCGCGCGCCGCCTGCTCGGGCCGGAACAGGGCATCGCGCACGGCGAGGTCAGCGTGCTGTTCCAGGACAGCGACTCGACCGTGTGGGCCGGCAGCCATGACAGCGGACTGTATCGCTGGCTGCCCCAGGCGCGCCGCTTCAACAACTATCGCAACCAGCCGGCCGACAGCCATAGCCTGGCCGACAACCGTGTGTCGTCGCTGTTCCGCGACCGCGTCGGCACCTTCTGGGTCGGCACCTGGTACGCCGGCGTTTCGCGGGTCGACCTGGGCAGCGGCGGCTTCGCCCGCATCGTCAAGCTGGCCGACGGCCCGGCCACGCTGTCGGACAACAAGGTGCGCGCGATCGCCGACGACGGCGCCGGCAAGCTGTGGCTGGGCACCAACGACGGCCTCAATTACCTCGATCCGGCCAGCGGCGCGACCCGGGTCTACCGCCACCAACCGGACAACCCGGACAGCCTGTCCGATTCCTCGGCCAACGCGCTGGCGCGCGACCGGCGCGGCGTGTTGTGGATCGGCGGGCGTTCCGGCATCACCAGCCTCGACCCGTCCAGCGGGCGCTTGATCCGCCAGTCGCTGGCCGACGGCGACCCGGACCGCGATATCATCCGCGGCATGCTGGTCGACCGCTCCGGCCTCCTGTGGATAGCGTCGCGCGGCGGCCTGCACCGGCTCGACCCGGCCACCCGCAAGGTGCACACCTTCCGCCACGACCCGGCCGACCGCGACAGCCTGGCCGACAACGTGGCGCGCCCGATCCTGGAAGACCGCCGCGGCCAGCTGTGGGTCGGCACCTTCGACGGCCTCGACCTGCTCGACCGGGCCACCGGCAAGTTCCGCCATTTCCGCCACGATCCGAACGACAAGGCCAGCATCAGCCACGACGAAGTGCACCACCTGCTGGAAGACCGGCGCGGCGACATCTGGGTCGGCACCGCGGTCGGCCTGAACAAGTTGATCCAGGGGGCGGACGGCCGCGTGCGCTTCAAGCGCTACACTGCGGCCGACGGCCTGGTCAACGACGCCGTCGCGGCGATGCTGGAGGGCGACGACGGCAACCTGTGGATCAGCACCAACGCCGGCCTGTCGCGTTTCGCGCCGCTGACCGGCAGGTGGCGCAACTACAGCGCCGGCGACGGCACCATCGAAGGCGCCTATTTCGACGGCTCGGCCCTGAAGGGGCGCGACGGCACCCTGTACTTCGGCGGCTTCAACGGCATCACCGCGTTCAACCCGCGCGCCATCAGCGACAACCTGATCGCGCCGCGCGCGGTGATCACCGGCTTCCAGGTCTTCAACAAGCCGGTCGCGCAGGTCCATCCCGGCCTGCTCAAGGGACCGATCGAGCACGCCGCCAAGATCACGCTGGACGCCGCCGATTCGGTCTTCTCGCTGGAGTTCTCGGCGCTCCATTACGCCGCGCCGCAGCGCAACCAGTTCGCCTACCAGCTGGTCGGCTTCGACGAGAACTGGGTCAGCACCGACGCCTCGAAACGCTTCGCCACCTACACCAACCTGGACCCCGGCAGCTACACCTTCCGGGTCAAGGCGGCCAACAAGGACGGGGTCTGGAGCGCTTCCGGCGCGACCCTGGCGATCGTGATCCGGCCGCCGTTCTGGAAGACCTGGTGGTTCCGCACCGCGGCCGGGATGCTGGCGCTGGGCAGCGCCTACGGCGCGTTCCGTTTCCGCATGCGCGGCCTGCGCCGCCAGAAGGACCGGCTCGAGCAGCAGGTGCGCGCGCGCACCGCCGAGATCGGGCAGCAGAACCGACTGCTCGAGAGCCAGAAGCTGGAGCTCGAGACGCGCCGCGGCGAAGCCGAATCGCAGCGCGCCGACGCCGAGCAGCGCCGCTACGACGCCGAACGCCAGAAGGTGGAAGTCGAGCTGCAGAAGGAGAACGTCGAACTGGCCCACCGCAACATCTCGATCCTGTCCGAGATCGGGCGCGAGATGACCGCCACGCTGGACATGGAAACCATCATGGACACGGTCTACCGCCACGTGCACCAGCTGATGGATGCGCGCATCTTCGGCATCGGCATCTACCGCGAGGACCTCGGCCTGATCGAGTTCCCGTTCGCGATCGACCAGGGCGTGCGCACCGCGCGCTACAGCCGCGCGGTCGACCAGCCGAACCAGCTGGCGGTGTGGTGCCTGACGCACCGGCGCGAGGTGTTCATCAACGACCTCGAGGCCGAGTTCGAGAACTACTGCGGCGNNCAGACGCTGGCCGCGCACGCCGCGGTGGCGCTCGACAACGCGCGCGCCTACCGCCAGCTGGAGCAAACCCAGGCCCGCCTGATGGAGCAGGAAAAGCAGGTGCGGCTGAACACCGACGAGCTGGCGCTGGCCAACCGCGCCTTGCAGGACAACGACGAACGGCTGCGCCTGGCCAAGCAGAAGGCCGA
>CXWL01019237.1_pt1 | contig 31984 bp, 30 predicted proteins | sample 590931 | NCBI WGS metagenome assembly CXWL01 (sample SAMEA3498368, study PRJEB10139) | groundwater metagenome | biome: water well; material: biofilm material | place: Germany | collected 2015-04-27
AGCCAGTGCCACGCGCTGTCTCTGTCCGCCAGAAAGCTGTGATGGATAGCGATCATAAAATTTATCAAGATGCACCAGCGATAATAATTCCATAACGCGACGGCGGATTTGAAAATCGCTGGGGCGGGTTTCACGCGGGCGCACGCGCAAACCAAACGCCACATTCTCAAAAACAGTCATATGTTTGAACAATGCGTAATGTTGGAATACAAAGCCGACTCTGCGCTCTTTAACGTGCATTTCGCCAGTTTCCACACCATCAATAAATACATTGCCCGAATCAGCAAATTCAAGCCCAGCAATGATGCGTAGCAACGTTGTTTTTCCTGAACCAGAAGGTCCAAGCAAAGCCACCAACTCGCCATCTGGCACGCTGAGATTAATATCGCCAAGGGCAACAAAATCACCAAAATTCTTCTGAATATTTTTTACTTCAATGCCCATTTTACACCTTTTCGATTTTGCTGAATTTACATTCAATTGCGGTTTTTAACAATAATGTAAGCAGTGCGAGGAGAGAAAGAATAGAGGCAACGGCAAATGCTGCCATAAAATTATACTCGTTATATAAAATTTCCACATGCAGCGGGATAGTGTTGGTGTAGCCTTTAATATGTCCTGAAACCACAGCAACTGCGCCGAACTCACCCATCGCCCGCGCATTGCACAGCAGCACGCCATACAATAATCCCCATTTTATATTGGGCAAAGTTACCGCAAAAAATGTCCGCAGTCCGCTTGCACCAAGCATTATTGCTGCTTCTTCTTCTTGTGTGCCTTGTTCCTCCATAAGAGGAATAAGCTCGCGGGCGACAAAAGGAAATGTCACAAATATCGTGGCGATAACTAACCCCGGTACGGCAAAAATAATTTGAATATCATTATCGGAAAGCCACTCACCCAACCAGCTATTTGCACCAAACAGCAACACATATATGAGTCCAGAAATTACAGGAGAGACGGAAAAAGGCAGGTCGATGAAGGTGATTAGTAAGTGTTTGCCGACAAAATCAAATTTGGTAATAGCCCACGACGCGACAACGCCAAACACCAAATTGAACGGTACAGCAATCGCCGCCACTAATAATGTTAAGCGAATTGCTGATAGGGCTGTTGGGTCACTAAGTGCCGCGATGTAAGCGGGTAATCCCTGCCTGAAAGCCTCCACAAATACCACTGAAATTGGGAGCAGAACCAGTATGCCGATAAAGGTAATTGCCGTTGCCAGCAATAATGCTCGTACCCAAAAAGGTTCAGTGGTAGGAAAGGGATGCTTCATTATTTCTTTTCCAGAAATTCTATGGTGCAGGATGACAGCGAACACTGGCTTGCAGGATAGCAATTTTCACATGATGCACATTCATATAATTTTCCACGCACTCGAACTGATGGTTTTTTTGAAATTTTTTCGGTAGCTAACTTGGTGTATAATTCCAAAAATTTTTCATTACCCTGTTTAATTCCTTTTTTCTCCATTTCCTGAAGAATATCTAGGTTCTCTCCAGAATTAACGAGAGGATTGGAATTTAATTGTTCAAACTTTGATTTTTCTAAAACAATATCATAGCAGCTTAAAAAATCTACATCCTGCCTGACCGAGCAATCTTCTACAGTAATTTCGGAGCAGACAGTTTCATTGTCGCTGCATTTTTTTTCGGTGGGGTTCGATTTTTTAATGCTGTAAATATGCCCTTCACAACTTACTTTTTTCCCTTTTTCGGGAGTAATATTAATTGGTTTAATATTAGGTGACTCCGCTGAAGACGGTAGAGCTGGAGTAAGAAATATAAAAAATAAAATTATAAAGATACGTTTTGCCATAATTATACCTTATTTAGTTGATGATGCCCATTTTTGCAGCCAGTTGATAATGAATAATAATATAAAAGAGGCAACCAGCATAACAATAGCAATGGCGGTTGCCCCCGCATAGTCGTATTGCTCTAGTTTTATAACAATAAGCAATGGTACTATTTCCGATACTTTCGGGATGTTACCAGCGATAAAAATAACAGAGCCATATTCACCGAGACCGCGCGCGAATGACATAGCAAATCCCGTGAGCAGGGCAGGTAATATACTAGGGAAAACAATCTTCCTGAAAGTTTGTAAGCGGCTTGCACCAAGGCTTGCCGCTGCCTCTTCCAATTCTTTTTCCATATCTTGTAAAATAGGCTCAACTGTTCGCACTACAAAAGGCAAACCAACGAATACTAATGCAATCAAGATGCCTATTGGAGTAAACGCTATTTTTATGCCTAGAGGCTCTAAATATTGCCCAACCCAGCCTTGCGGGGCATAAAGGGCTGTGAGCGCGATGCCAGCTACTGCTGTAGGCAATGCAAAAGGCAAATCTACCATCGCGTCAATAATGCGTTTGCCAAAAAATTTATAGCGCGCTAGTACCCACGCCAATATCAACCCAAAAAATGTATTTATAAGTGCTGCCAGCAGCGATATTCCGAAACTTATTTTATAGGCATGGAGGACGCGAGGGGCGGTGATTGTGTGCCAGAACTCAGCCCACGAAACTGTCGCTGCTTTGAAGAATAAGCCAGAAAGTGGAATTATTACAATAATCGCAAGATATGCCAGAGTGAAGCCCAGCGTAATGCCGAATCCAGGTATAATACTCGGCGATTTAAATCGCCATAAATTCAGGGTTTTTGCAAATGCCATTGTTTCTGTCTAGCGCAGGATATGGCGCGGGTCAAGCAATCAGGGGTTAATTATATAGTAATGACAAATAAGAACTTTACAAAATTACTATATATTAAACAGGAAATTGCTGCATAAATTCTGTGACGCTTGCATCACAGCGTATGTCGTTTTTGGTAACTGGCTGCTTTAATGCGATACCAGATAATGTCCGACAACGGGAAAGTGCAACATAAAGCTGTCCTGCGGCAAATGCTCCGCTACCAAGGTCAATAATTACTCTATCCAGAGTTTTACCTTGACTTTTGTGGATGGTTACCGCCCAAGCAAGCATAAGTGGAAATTGGGCGTAGCTACCAAGTGTTTTTTCAAGAATTTTTCCTTCAATCTCACTGAATTCATAGCCGATTGTTTTCCATTTTTCCTGCTCAACATCGTGGATTATATCACCGACCCTAACTTTTATTTCTTCATCTGCTAGGCTTTCTACAATGCCGATTGTGCCGTTTACCCAGCGTCCATCACTGTCATTTTTAACAAACATAACCTGCGCTCCGACTTTTAATTCAAGCTGTTCGGGGGAAGGAAGTCTTGCACCCTTCATCCCAAATTCACCTTTGATTTCGCCGTTATAGATGTGAATATCAGCAGTTAATTGCGCGAGCCTCTTACTATTTATATTTTCTGCCAGAGCGTTGGTTGTGGTTAGAACCAAAGTTCCCTGTGCTGGAGTTGCTTTAGGTTTTACTCGGCTTTCAAGAATGGCGAGTGAATCTTTATTACAATTTCCCGAACGAATGGCATTTAAAATATTGATAAATACAGCATCATTTTGGCGGTGGATGGTAGAAAACTGGATGGTTTGGAATTTGGCAGATTCATAAGATTTTGTGGCAAAGAAAAAAGGCGATGAATAATATTGCGCAAAAAATTCTTTCTCTTCGTTAGAAACGATTGGCGGGAGTTGGAATAAATCACCTATTGCACATATCTGCACACCACCAAACGGCTCGTTATTTTTGCGGGCGAGCTGTAAGAAACGGTTGATTCCGTCAAAGACATCAGCGCGTACCATGGAAATTTCATCAATTATCAGTAGCTCAAGTTCCTTGAATATTTTACGACGATCATATTTTATTGCATCTTGGTCAACAAAACGTGGTGACAGGCGAAACAGGGAGTGAATTGTTTGTCCGCTAACATTAAGTGCGGCAACGCCAGTAGGTGCAACCACAGCGATTTGTTTTTCGGTGTTTTCACGGAAATATTGCAAAAATGTGGATTTACCAGTACCAGCTTTGCCAGTTAGAAATATATTTTGCGTAGTATTTTCAAGTAAATCAAAGGCATGACCGAACTCTGGCGTAACCATGGTTTCGACATACGAATCTTCTATAGCTGCTGCTTTTGTCATTATTGTGATTTGCCTATTTTAATTCTTAATATATTGTATGGTCAGATTATTTTTAATAACAAGGATTTTATAGATGTCCTTCTTTGCTTCGCGTCGTTTTCTTCCACTTTTTGTAACCCAATTTTTGGGTGCATTTAATGACAATCTGCTGAAAAATTCTCTGGTTATGCTGATTACTTACAGGCTGGCGTCGGGGCAGGACGGAGATGCTCAACTTTTGGTAACGGCAGCAGCAGGGCTTTTTATTCTGCCATTTTTTTTGTTTTCAGCAACAGCAGGACAAATTGCGGATAAAATTGACCGCGCTAAAATCACACGGGTGATAAAATTTGTAGAGATTATTATTATGTTAGCTGCTGCTATAGGCTTTTATACTAGCAGTGTTTGGTTTTTGATGACGGTACTCTTCATGATGGGAGTTCACTCCACATTTTTTGGACCAATCAAGTTTGCGTTGCTTCCACAGCATCTGAAAGATGATGAGCTGTTGCTTGGCAACGCTTATATCGAAGCGGGAACGTTTCTGGCAATCTTATTTGGAACAATATTGGGTGGAATACTTATTTTGCATCAGCAAGGTGTTGCGCTGGTATCATTCGCGCTACTTTTAGTGGCGGTTGCTGGCTATATTTCCAGCCGTTATATCCCTGTTTCTCCTGCGCCAGAACCATCTCTTATTATCAAAAAAAATATTTGGAAAGAAACTTGGCATATTGTTGGCTTTGCCCGTGAAAATAAACGGGTATTTTTGTGTATTATAGGTATTTCATGGTTCTGGTTGGTGGGAGCAACTTATCTTTCGCAATTTCCGACTTATGCAAAAGATGTGTTACATACCATGCCAGAGGTGGTAACCTTGTTTCTCACGGTATTTTCTGTGGGCATCGGGATTGGTTCTTTTCTTTGCAATAAATTGTTGAAGGGAATAATCACCAGTAAATATGTTCCAATATCTATGTTAGGCATGACAATTTTTGGGATAGATTTGTATTTTGCGAGTATTTACAACTCATCTTTAATTCATCCTAGTATGCTTATGGATTGCATTAATTTCGACTGTGGGAAGGAGGGTATTGGTGAATTTGTTTCCTCTCTAAATAATCTACGAATTCTCTTTGATTTACTTCTTATAGCAATATGTGCTGGTCTGTACATTGTTCCGCTTTATGCCATTATGCAGCATGATAGCAGCGCACAGCACCGCGCCCGCATTATCGCCGCTAATAATGTGGTGAATGCAATTTTTATGGTTGCTGCTGCTTTAATCACTCTCGCTTTGCTTTCTTTGCACTTCACCATTCCGCAGGTGTTCTTGTTTATGGCGGTTGCTAATGGTTTGGTAGCAGTTTATATCTGGAGATTATTACCACGTGTACGAGCAGGACAGCATGACTAGTGATCAATATCTACATTTAGAAGTAAGTAATACTACAGTTGATGGCAAGAGTAGGCGAGTTACACATTTGTGTGAGGATGGTTCTGCAAAGAAGATTGATGTATTCTACGAACTTGATCGCATCATTCCGTGGTCGGAACATACTGTGCTTGATGGTCATGTTCTTGCCATTCTTTTATATGCGATGGGGCTTGGAAAACCGCTAAAAATCCATGGCGCGCTTTCGCGTGTGGTAATGCGTAACCTAGAAGAACTACAGCTAGCATGGTGTCTTTGGAATCCAGAAATCTATAAAAAAATAGAAATTATCCCAGATAAGATTGATAATTCGCGTAAATCACGCACAGAAGAGAGAGCTATATCTGCGTTTTCTGGAGGTGTCGATGCAACATTTACGGCACTGCGTCATACGAAGGTTCTTCCTGATTCTACTCGTTATCCATTACATTCGGTTCTGATGGTGCATGGGTTTGATGTTGATGTTTATAATTCTACAGCTTTTGAGCAACTTACCAAACGGGTGCAGCCATTGATGGATGATCTTAGTCTTGATTTACGAACTGTTCGTACCAATAGCAGAGACTTAAAAATTCAAGATTGGGCTGATTCGCACGGGCTGGAGCTTGCTGCCTGTCTGCATATGTATTCCGATGAGTTTGAGTTTGGCTTGATTGGGAGTTCACATTCTTATGATGCATTACGTTTTCCTTGGGGTTCAAATCCAGTAACGGAACCTATGATGTCTGGGAATAGTCTTTCAATCGTGCATGATGGTTGTGGATTTGTGCGTACTGATAAGGTTGCTGTTATCAAAGATTTTCCTGTCGCTTGTAAAACGTTAAAAGTTTGTTGGGCAGGGGTGGATCAGAGTGGAAACTGTGGAAAATGTGAAAAATGCGTGCGTACGCAAATGAATTTTCTTGCTGCGGGTATGAACGATAGTCTGCCGTGTTTCCCTAAAAAATTAGATGTTGAAACTATTATGAATGTTAAGATTTATATTGAAGGACATTTACAAGATATTAGGGATCTTGTGGATTACGCAAAAAAACATAATGTAAAAGGTGAGTGGATTAATGCCGCTGAGACGCTATTTGCTACATGGAAAGCAACTGATGAAGCTAAGTTTGCAAAGAAAAAATATGGTGGTCCTATAAAAAGAGCTGTCGTAAAAATTATTATGAGTTTAGGGCTTGGAGAGCCAACAAAAAAACTGTGGAGACGTATAAGACGTGCAGCATTAAAGGTAATCGGTTAAGTATATTATGAAAAATATTATAAATAAACTGCGTGCTAGGCTTCGTGAAAAATTCACGCATGGTAGTTTTGCGCGTAATGTTCTCATTATGTTTACGGGAACGGCTCTTGGGCAGCTAACCTCTTTGCTGTTGTCGCCAGCTCTCACTCGTATTTACTCGCCAGAAATGTTTGGTATTGTCGGGTTTTTCACTTCCTTGCTAGGTATACTAGGGGTTGTAGCATCACTGCGCTATGATATGGCTTTGCCGATAGCAAAAAGCAAGGAAGATGCAGCCAATTTGCTTGCGGTTTGTTTTGCTGCGCTATTTTTTGTTACATCGATTCTTTATGGTTTTATGCTATTTATGCCTGATGAGTCGGTGAAATATGCACTTGGCTCGATTTATCCTTATCGCCATCTACTTCCTGTTGGGTTTTTATGTATAGGTGCATATCAGGTAATGGTTGGTTATGCGACGCAGAGACAGGCGTTTGCTGTTCTTGCCAAAACCAAAATTTATCAGGGTGTGACTGGCCCTGTAAGTCAGATTGGGTTGGGCTTGATGGGAACAGGGGCATGGGGGTTAATTATCGGGTTTATTCTGGGACATTCTGCGGGCTTTTTCAGTATGCTATCGCGCCTCGTGCTTAAACCGCGCGATGTTTTACCTAATATAAGTCGTCAGGGTATGATTGCGATCGCCAAACGATTTTCCAGCTTTCCATTGGTTTCCACTTGGTCGGCGATAATCAGTGTTCTGGGGACGAATACCATGCTGTCGCTTGTTGTCCCTATTATTTATTCTAATACTGTCGCGGGATTTATATTTCTAACTGAGCGCATAATCGGTCGCCCATTACTGCTTATAAGCACCTCTATTTTGCAGGTTTATTTGGGCGAGGCAGCAAAAACACAAACATCAGATCCGCGAGCTATGCGTCGTCGCTTCCTACAAATAACTAAAGGGCAGTTTATTATTGTTTCTGCGTGGCTGGCTCTTATTAACGCAACAGCGTTTTATTTGGTGCCGATTGTTTTTGGTAAGCAGTGGGCTGGTGCGGTTATTTATATAAATATCTTGAGCATCTGTTATTTGCCGCAGATGGTTATAGTTCCAGTGATACACACCTTGCAGATTATGGAAAAACAATTACTGGTGGCAATATGGGAATTCGGCAGATTTATTTTAATCACTGGTGGGTTTGTGTTTAGCTATGTCTATAAGCTTGAGCCAGTAGATGGAATATTGATTTACAGTGTAAGCCAAGCCTTCGCCCAAATAGTGCTATTTTGGTTTATGTATAGCGCGATTCAGAAGATACAACCTAAAAACTAGCCTTGAAAAATAACTGGCATCCAGTTTCTATTGCTGACGTGGCATATATTGCGCTTGTGTACGGCATAACCCCATCAAAATCGGTACAGCCTGGAGGTGCTCCGACCGTACCACTATAAGCAGAATTATAATTTCCACTATAGCGATCAACAGTTGTTTGTATTGCACCAGTGAATGGTTTGCCGTCATCTATCTTATCGTCTATGTTTTTTGCAGAGATTGCTGACAATGAATATATACTGTCAGTACAGGTTTGAAGGTATGCTCCATTCTCGCCAGCTACTGAATTTCCAAGAGATATAAAACTTCCCTTCATTGGAGTGTATGGAGCTGACTGACTCTCTCCTCCAGTGAGGGAAGAATCGATGCTGTAGCAGCCATTCTCAAGACGTGAAAATGGGGAATTAGTTAAATCTATGAATATTCCATCCCTACCCATAATACCAGAATAATTACCACTTATTAAATTTGCGCGTGACAAATGTTGCCAAAACAGCATCGTTTCATCATGCTGCCACCAATTGGTAGCTGGGGCGGCTTGTGCAATTCGTCCATTGCCATCACCGTTGCATGTGCTGTTGCTTAAATCTGGGCTTGCACTCCATGCGCCACAGCTTGCAAATTGACCAAAAAATTCTGTAGCATTCGTGCAATCACCGGGGATACAGTTATATTTGGTTCGGAATGTGTTCGCTGCTGTATTGAATTTTTCAATATCAGTTATTACGGAGCGTAATTTCGCAGAGTTGATTAAATCTTTCCCCACCATAACACCACCGACAATCAGCCCGATGATTACTAGGACAATGGATAATTCCACCAGCGTGAAGCCACTTGTCATCCCGCACTTGATGCGGGATCTAGGGCAACAAATACCTACTGAAATTGTATTTCTAGATACCCGAGTAAATCGGGGATGACAGCAATTACAACCTAGAGTTGAGGGGGGGGGTAACACAATCTTATTGTTGTTCATAAAATTTATTACAGATTCACGCGTTGGTAGTGAGCGTAGCACAAAATCATTAACTAAAAACTAAAAATCTACAAAACCTTAGCTATCTTATCAAATTCTTTCAGTTGTTTTAGTAGAGTTTCCATATCTTCCAACTTGACCATGTTAGGGCCGTCGGACGGCGCATTGTCTGGGTCTTGGTGGGTTTCCATGAATACACCAGCCACGCCTACTGCAACTGCAGCTTTAGCAATAGTCGGCACGAAGCGACGATCACCGCCTGATGCTTTGCCCTGTCCCCCTGGTTGTTGCACGCTGTGGGTGGCATCTATGACCACTGGGCAGCCAGTTTCTGCCATGATAGGCAGGGAGCGCATATCGGTGACCAATGTGTTATAACCAAAACTCACACCACGCTCGGTGAGTATAACATTGGGGTTACCCGCATAATCCATTTTATCGACAACGTTTTTCATGTCCCACGGCGCGAGGAACTGCCCTTTTTTAATATTGATAACTTTTCCAGTTTTGGCAGCAGCAAGGAGCATGTCCGTCTGGCGACATAAAAACGCGGGAATCTGCAATATATCAACATAAGGAGCTACCACTTCGCATTGTTCTTCAGTGTGAACATCAGTGAGAACGGCAACACCTAAATCACGGCGGATTTCTTCAAAAATCGGTAATGTTTTGAGCAATCCTAAGCCACGTTTGCCACCAATGCTGGTGCGGTTGGCCTTGTCATAAGAAGATTTATATATAAAGGGAATATCAAGTTTTCCAGCAATATCTATCAGCTTTTCCGCCATAAATAACGTATGGTCGCGGGTTTCTACTTGGCATGGACCAGCGATGAGGACAAAAGGTAAATCATTGCCAAAAGTGATATTTCCTGCGGATATGTGGCGGATGGTCATTTTAGATTACTAGATTATAAGATTATAAGACGATGGAATCCCTAATAACTCTTACTTGCCAAATAATCAAGTAATCTCGTCATATTATCATCTAGCTAGTGTAATACCACACTATTTAACTCGGAAGCACATTCGCAATCGGAAAGGATAGTGGTGCATCTACGAATTTCTGCGAGCATTGAGTCATATTCTGACCTATTTTCTTTATCAATACTGGACAGCTCCATTATGACCAGCTTTATCAATGATAAATATCCGCTGCCACTAGCAACTGAATGATGCTCTGGCAATTTGTCCTTTACCAAAGTAGCTTGTGTATCTCCTGCCGCGATAAGCCCCAGAGTTTTGCGCCATAGCTCTAATTTCTGGCTGGCTACCTTTATAAAATCGACGGAATCATCCAGCAGAGCTGTCTTTGCTTCAGACGCACGGATTCTAGAAATTGTTGCTGTATTGTTTCGTAAATTAGAGATTGCCTGCTGCAGTTTAGATTGCTTCGACAGATTGGTTAGGATGCGCTGTGCGACAGTAAGCACTGGCTCGGCATCAGAAATTACTGCTGATGCTCGGTTAGCCATCGGCAGCATCTGATAACGAGCTTGTAATTCTCCAAAATTTTCTATTTTCATTTGTGTATTCATAATGTTTGCCGAAAAAATAATGTTTGCATGGTACACACCTATTTAACCATGCAAACATTAAGCAATAATAAATCAAACCCTAAGTTTCACTTAACTATGACGGCGATCCTGACAATTCCACAAGAAATACATGGTTTATAGGAAGGTTAATATTCAGGGTGCCTATATTTCTAAAGGTGTTTACTAACAGACCAGTACGACCGTCCCATACCCTTACATACGGGTAGATTTTATTAAATTTTATGGTTTGAGAACCAGCTACCGCACCTGGCTTTTCTTCATCATATGTAGCAATCCAGATTGACTTGTTCGATTTATACATAACCACGTTTTTGATACCAGCAGGTGCTACACCAGCGGCTTTCTGATTAGTAAAGGTTATGTTGACATTTCCTGAATGAAGATTTTTACCATTCGGATCTGAAAGAAGCCTTGTTGTATGATGCCAGTAATCGGCAAAGGCTCTTTTTGTTCCGTCCATTTTGTAGAATCCCACAACATTTGTCGAATCATCGGTTAGTGCATAAACAGATAACCCCGTACTACCAAGTAGATAGGCACTGAACGGAGCTATATGCATGAAAGCACTGTTTACATCGTCAGTTTGCTTTGTTGATTGCATAATACCAAATTCAGTGTGATCGACTGGTTTGCCGTCCACAGAATAGGCTGCTAGCTCTCCAATACGTTTAAGTGCTGCAGAAGGTATAACGCCAGGGTTTGGATAAGTATGGGCATTACCATAATGGGCTGGAGGCTTCCCAAAGTTCTTGTAATTTCCTTCCCATAATGGTGCTGTCCATCCAGCACCAACGCTGAGTTGGTCAACCTTTATACCCAAGCCGACACCAGCGTTATAGACGTCTGTTTGGAAGCGCGCTGAGTCTGCGAGAGAGCCACCAAGTGCCGCAGCAGGTGCTGTATCTGGTTCATTGGTTCCTTCAATAACGTCAATAAGACCAGGGTAGGTTTTAATCCAGTTTTGGGTGCGAGTGAGAGCCCTCCTCTGACCATCTGGTGATGATTGTGACATAGATGCGTGGAATGTAACGCCAGTTGCTGCGCGTATAGCAACCCATTTATTAACTAGACCATCGTTGTTTGGCCAATCTCTAACTCTGCGCGCACCTATATATTGGAGCCTACTTATTACTTTATTTGTGTCGCTATAATCACCACAACAATTATCCATGTGTAAATTTACACCGAAAAATCCTCTTAGCACATTTTCGGTTGGAACAATGGGAACAGCAAAAGCTGGCGTAGCAGTGGTTACCATTAGTGCTGAAAGAGAGAGTAAAGAAATTTTAGTTTTTTTCATGATGGTCATAAATATTCTCACGCTTTAAAATGTTTAACAAAGAATGCACATATATATTAACTTATAGTGTCATTAAAGCACAAAGATGTTAACTAAAATTAAATTAATTATGGCTTTTGCCTTGAATAAACATCAATTTTTATTCAATTTTTCTCATGCCAACTATAGGCTGAGCCTATGATTTTGTCTATGTCACCATAGAGTGGTTTGAAGCCCAGCTCTTTTTTAGCTAAACTATTATCAGCAACTAATCGCGCAGGGTCACCTGTGCGACGTGGTTTGAACGAATGCGGTACAGGATGTCCTAGTTTAGTAAAACTAGCAAGGATATCTTGAATGGAATTTCCTGTGCCATTTCCTAAGTTATAGGCTGCTGGAGATTTTCCAGATAATAGGGCTTCAAATGCCAGAATGTGTGCGCTGGCTAGATCCATAACATGAATATAGTCACGAATTGCTGTGCCATCTGGTGTTGGATAATCATTGCCGTAAACATCAAGCGCAGGTGTTCTGCCCAGTGCCGCGAAGCAGGCGCGGGGAATAAGGTGTGATTCTGGTTCGTGGCTTTCGCCGATATCGCCATCAAAAGATGCGCCAGCAGCATTAAAATAGCGTAGTGCCATCCAAGGAATTCCTACTGCATTATAAAAATCAGATAGTAGTTGCTCAAATAAAAATTTTGACCAGCCATATGGGTTTTTAGGATTTTTTCTGTGTGATTCAGGGATTGGAACTATTTCTGGTTCGCCATATACGGCAGCAGTTGAAGAAAACACAAAAGCTTTCACACCGCTTTGTTTTAATGTTTGCAGGAATGCCAGCTTGCAGGCGAAATTATTTTCATAATATTTTATTGGATTAGCGACAGATTCTGCAACTTCTATTGAGCCAGCCAAATCAATTACAGCTTCGATATTATATTTTTTAACGGTATTTGCCACAATATCAATATCTGAAACTGATGCTTGTACCAGTTCTCCCCAGCGTACGAAATGGCGATAACCAGTGCAGAGATTATCAAGCACTACTGGGTGGTAGCCAGCGGCATCCAATGTTTTACAAACATGTGAACCGATATATCCAGCACCACCAACTACCAAAACTGATTTTTTCATAACTATTTCCTTATGCTATCATAATGTTTCAGATAGCCGTCCACCATATTATCTACACTGGAGTTAGCAAGAAGTGCTGCGGTGAATTGCTCTAAATTTTGTAAGATTTGGTTATCGCCAACCGCGCGAATGATTGCATCTGCTAGCGATCTTGCATTTCCTGCCTCAAATAATAATCCAGTTTTTTCATGCTGTACAAATTCTGGGATTGCCCCGATATTGCTACCTATAACCCCAAGTTTATAGGCGGCGGCTTCAACAATTACTACGGGTGCGTTTTCATACCACAGAGATGGGATCAGAAGCCAATCAGAATTTTTGAAAATAGCATCTTTTTCTTCACCACTAATATAACCAACATAGCGGATACGTTTATCATTTGCCGCCAGTTCGATAAATTTTTCAGCATAATCACCTTTACCAGCAATAGAAAATTCGAACTGCAAATCAGCAGGTAATAGTTTCAGTGCTTCAAGCAAAACTTCGCAGCCTTTTTCAATGGTAAGCCTAGCTGCAAATATAAATTTTTTTATTTTTGTTTCTGTATGTTTTTTGTCAATATTTGTTGGCAGGACAATTCCATTACGCATAACGGCTGTGGATTTTGCTTTTAGCCCAGCTTCAATATGTTTGTTAATCAGAAATTGGGAAGGGCTACAGAAAAGATCTATATCTTTAGTAGTTCTAATATGCCAGCCACGATATATACGGCAGCCGATCTGTGGGTCAGTACATATTTTTAGTGATTTTGTAAGGAGCAGGGCGCGAGGGCAAAGCAGGTGGTAATCATGGGCGGTATGGATAACAGGGACACCAGCCTGCTTAGCTTTACGCCATAATACGGCGGACATGCCGTCAATTAAATGGGTGTGCAGAACATCAGGTTTGTGTTCGGAAAGAATTTGCTTAAATCTAGCTCCTGCATCTGTGTTCCAAGCATCGCGCAAATGCCAGAGTGCTTTTTCATAGCCGCGTCTGTCACCTCTCTCCCAGTGCCAATATATATTTTTGGGAAAAAATCGTATTACTTCCACACCATTACGAGTTTCAACAGGGTATGGCTCAGAATTTGGTGAACAGGTGGAAACTACCGTAACTCTATGCCCGCGTTGCACAAGTCTTTCAGCCAGCATCGCAACGATTAGCTCGGCACCACCAGCCATGATTGGAGGGTATATGTTGTTAGCAATAAGGACGTGCATAACGAATGCTACGAAATATGATTATTTATAGAGCCTGTTATATATCCACGCAGGGATATACATCTGTCTTTTAACTAGAACGCCACCTATTACTTTTCCGCCTAATGATTCTATCAAGCGTTTTACTTCATTAGCCACTGGTGCTCGTGTGCGTTCTGCCTCAACCACCATAATGCTGCCACTTGCTAGTTTAGCGAGTGATTTCCCCAATTCGCTGTTTAGCATTCCAGAGCTTGTAATAATCGTCCAGCTGTTATTGTGGCTCTTGGTAAATTCAAAATGAATCTGTGCGAAATCTTTTTGCAATTGTTCTGTGTTTACCAGCAGCACATTTTTTCCTTGGCTAGTTGCCAAATTCGCCAAATCAATAGCGATATCATCCACACCTTCACCTTCATAGCTGCTAACAAACTGGATGACAGGCTGAGGGACGTTGGCAAGTAAATGTTCAATATTATTGAAAAGCTGCATTGCCCCATCTTTTTTTGGAAAACTTGTAAGGACTGGCAGCCCGAGAGCTTCACTAAGCTGTTTAGGAGTTCTAAAGCTTTCATCAAATATTTCACGAATTAGTACACACATAATACCTAGCACGCCACCAGCGAGCATTGAGATAAGTAAAGTTAGCTTCTTACGAGGAGTAGTGGGCTTGACTGGTATGCTAGGAGAATCCACCACTGAAATGCTAGTAATTTTTTTCTCACCGAGATTTTCATTTACACGAGCTTCCTCACTGCGTGCGAGATAATTTTTATAGCTTGTCTCATCAACTTGAACCTGTCGTACTAAATCATTATAACGATTACGTTGGTCTTCTAGCTTGGTTATACGTTTATTTATTCCCGAGGTTTGTTCAGATAGCGTGCCATTTTTAGAATTGAGGCTATCTTGCCGTTCGCGCAATTGTCTTTCAGCTTCAGCAATAGATTTCCTTAGAGTGATTAGAGGAGGGCTTCCTTCGCGATAGGTAGAAAGCATTTCTGTTTCTTTATCCTGTAGTTCCGCCAGTTTCGTTTGAGCATCATCGACTGCCTGAAAGGCAACGCTCGCAGCACTGCTTTTTTGCTTTAACAGCTCATTTAATTCTTCCTCGATTGAAGACATACCCACAGACGCTTTAAAATCACGAAGTGCTTTTTGAGATTTATTTAAACGTTCTTCAGCGAGAGTAACTTGCTCTTGTAAAAAGGTTGTTTGTGGTTTGTTGAATATTTCTAATTGGCGAGCAATAAAAATGGTTTGTATATTACTTACAATCTCCGCTGCGACTTCTGGATTAGAATTAAGTACGCTAATTTCAATAACATTGCTTTGCTGGCTTGATTTGATGGTTAAATGTTTGCGTTCCATCATATAAATTGCAACTTCCAGCGGAGAGTCGTTACTTCCAACTTGTTCCGTAATACTAGGATATATACGTTCTATACCTATTTTTTCCATTACCATTTTAAGCAGGTCATGACTTTGGAGAATATCGAGATTAGATTGCATAATCTCACGACGATCTACCGTTGAAGTGTACTGATTTCCCGCAGGATTATTTACCCTAGCGTCAGCGTCAGCACCGAACTTTACCAGCACGCTTCCAGATGCCTGATACATAGGCGTAGCAATAATTATAGTCAACAGCCCAACCGAGACCGCGCCCAAAAATACTAGAAAAAATATCCTAAATTGGCGAAAGAATGCGGCTATTACATCGCGTATACTAAATATATCTTCCATTATCGATTAATATTGTTCTGAGGATTAAGTTGATATGACATGCCGAAAGATGGTGGCAGGAACTGCTGCACGAATTGCTGGAAATACACATAAACGTCCGCAACACCACTCCGTGGCACAAACACCACATCATACGCAGCGAGTTTAGCGTCACTTAATGGGTCAGTACCATTCTGAGCAGCTTCGTAATCAACCGTGTAGGCAACTGGAACCTCGCCATTTTTGTGGCGTATAACTATGATATTATCTGGGTTGGCTGAATTTTTAAGACCACCAGCACGGGCAATTGCCTGAAGCAAAGTAAGGCTAGGTCCAACTGTTACAAATTCACCAGGGAGGGTAACTTCACCTGTGACATACACACGGTTAGGAGCGAACGACCTCAATATTACAGAAAGCCTAGGATCAGTAAGTTCTTTAGCATATTGTTTTGTAAGAGATCTACGCAACTCTTTTACTGTGCGCCCATAAGCCATAACATCTTCTGCTATGGTGGTAGAAACCAACCCATCTGGTGGCACTATAACCTGTTCATTTAGCTCAGGATTAAGGCGCACTTTAACATCCATGGTATCACCTATCTGTAATAGATATGAGCCAACTGGTGGAGCTTCCTTGATATTCTTTAGCTTTGTTATTGTTGAAGTTTTTTGCTCGGTAGGCGGAGTATTATCCTGTGTTGTCACTGTTTCTTCAATCGGAGGCTCTACGGCTGCCTTGCCTACCATAGACTCAGTATTGAAGTTGTATTTTGAATTCGTAGAAGCCACTGCTTCTTCCTTGACCACATCTTCAGCAGACGATGAAGAAGTTGATTTAGAACAGCTCGAAACCAACAGAGCCAGTGTGCATAACGCAGTAAATGAGATAAAATTGTGCTTTGTCAATGTATTATCTTTCAATTTTGTGGTTATTGTGTTTAATAGATTCGAGTCTAATTTATATATCACGCTGTTACATGCAATTATATTTTTATGCAACAAGAATTACATGACAAATGTTAAATGTTCGTTAATGTGATATTTCGGAAACTAAATTTTTTACTATTCAAAGCAATAACTTGGCAAAGGCTTGATTTTATGTTACTAAACCGATTTTTATAGCGTTTATGATAGTATTTTGGTTATAACAGCAAACATTATGCACATATTGATATATTTATGTCTGGCGACTTATTTTTCCTTTTATCTATTTGAAGGTCCAATACGTTACGGGCTCAATGCTATTGGAGCGGATTACCTTATCTTTATTCGCGATTTGTTGCTGGTGCTGGCTTTATCTGTGGGCATCATTATAAGGCAGCGGTTAAAGCAAAAACTTCATCCTGCTTTTTATATTTTTGCTATTATCATATTGATTCATGGCTTTATCAGTCTAGTGAATATAGGAAGCGCTTTCGTTATTTTTTATTGTATAAAATTATTATTTACAGCCCTTGCTGGAGCAGTTCTTGCGCCATATTTGATGAACCCACCGAAGCAGGTGGTTTTGGTGGTTTTAGCTCTTTTTATAATCACGTTCATTGGCGTACTTATTGATAAATATGATTTTATTGAATATCCATGGACAGGATTGAAGGCTACTATGGGCGAAATACAGGTGGATATCAGTCGTGATTGGGACATATCGGGGGCTGATAAGAGGGCAGGCGGTTTGATGCGCTCCTCAATAAACGTGGCTATTGTTACACCGTTGTTGGCTTTTATCCTGTTATTTAACATACGTTCTTTGCTTGGGCGGATTATAATAATGCTGGTAACTGTGATGATACTTTACTGCTCAACACAAAAGGCCTCTATTCTTGCCTTTGCTTTTGTCTGCGGATTGTTGCTTGCCTTTCACAAGAGACCTATTCCTGCCCTCAAAATAGGGATAAGTTTTGCATTCGTATTAATGGTGGTCTTGCCCATATTATTGCCACAATTTATTATGCCTAACGATCAGGGTGTTTTTAGTTTGAAGTCGTTTTATATGCGGGTGGAAGATGTTTGGCCAAAGGCATGGTTATGGATAGAACGTAAAGAGGTTTTTCCATTCGGCATAGGATTAGGAGGAATTGGTGGAGCGCAAAGATTCTACTCTGAAGAATATTTCAGCCCAGCCGATAATATGTTTATTTTTCTTTATGCCTATTTCGGTTTATTGAGCTTTGTTTATATGGGGTGGTTATGGTGGAGGTGTATGAGAGTGAGTGATAAACAATCTTCTTCTACAATCCACGCTTTAAGTATAGTTATGTTTATAACTTTCTATGGCATAGCCATGTCAATGATAGAAGACCAGATGGTAACGTTATTTCTAGGCGCAGCCACGGCTTGGATAGCTAGTAATCATGTTAAGAATGAGCTGAAAAATAAGCCTGTATGATAAACCCAACAGTCATTATCCTTAATGATTATTGCCACGTTAATGGTGGGGCGAGCAAGGTTGCTATTGATGAGGCTGTTGGGCTTGCCGAAGCTGGCGTAAGGGTGGTTTTTATCGGGGCATGTGCGCCAATTTGCCCAGAGCTTCAGAATGCTAAGCTGGAGGTAATTTGTCTTGGGCAAACCGAGCTTATAAATGCAGGAAAAAATCCATTGGTAATGCTACAAGGGCTCTGGAATTTCAAAGCCGCCAAAGCTATGAATAGTTTGCTAAAGAAAATAGATAAAACCAATACTATTATCCACCTTCATGGTTATACGAAAGCTTTAACAACAAGCCCAGTACGCGTGGCAAATAATCTTGGTTTCAAAGTTGTTTGTACGCTGCATGATTTTTTCCCTGCCTGTCCCAATGGTGCATTGTTTGACTATATAAAATGTAAGCCTTGTCCTAAGCGTGCTATGTCATTTGATTGTATAAAAACTCAGTGTGACAAGCGTCATTATATTCATAAATTATATCGTGTGCTGCGAACCTTTATTCAACAAAAATTTGGTGGTCTGCCTAAAGATGTAAAAAATTATATTACGCTATCAAAACAATCGGCTTCTTTGCTGCGTCCTTATTTGCCGAAAGATGCAAATTATTTTCCGTTGGAAANNATGTAAAGGAAAATAAGTCAGTTGTTGCTGTTGGCAGGATTGATCCAGAAAAAGGTATCGAAATATTGTTGGAAGCAGCAAAAAAAGCAGAAATTTCTTTGACGCTGGTTGGGGATGGCTCTTTGCGTAAATTAGCGGAATCCTATCCGTTCTGCCGAGTTACTGGTTGGGTGTCTTCAGCGCAGGTGGTTGAAGAGCTTTCAAAGGCGCGTGCTTTGGTGTTTCCGAGCCTGTGGTATGAAACTTACGGGTTGGTGGTAGCAGAAGCAGCAGCACGCGGTGTTCCTGCCATAGTTAGTGATATTTCCGCTGCATCGGAACGGGTAGAAAACGGTAAAACCGGTTGGCACATGCGCTCTGGTGATATGGAAGATTTAGCGCGTTTGCTGCATCTTACCCATGATGATGATGCGGTGGCAAAGGCAGGTATGGCAGCATATAATTCGTTTTGGGCAACGCCACCTATTCGTGCTAACCATATCGAAAATTTAAAGATAATTTATAATAAGGTCATTGATTTATGACAGATTCAGGTGCGGTTTTAGTTAGTGTCATAATCCCAGCGTATAAATCTGCTGAGACTTTGGAAAAGGCAGTTAACTCAGCACTTCAGATAGATAACATGGAAGTGGTTATTGTTGACGATTACTCGCCAGATAATAGCTTCGAAATTGCTAGTAAATTAGCGCAAAACGATTCGCGGGTTAGGGTATTCAGATTGGATAAAAATTATGGTGTGTCGCACGCCAGAAATTATGCTATTCAGCAATCGCGAGGAGAGTGGATTGCGGTGCTTGATGCCGATGATTGGTTTGAAGAAAATAGACTAAAAAATATGATAGATGATGCTGTTTCTGCCAATGTCGAATTGGCTGCTGATAATCAGTATTTTTTTGATAAAAAAGCGGGAAAAATTGTTGGTACAGCCTTTCCCAATAAGGGGCGGAAGCGCATAGTTGACTTAGACATTTTTCTTAAACATTCCAATGCCACCAAACATTTTGATTATGGGATGTTTAAGCCGATATTTCGTACGGATTTTATTCGCAAACATTCCATTGAATATTATGTTCCAGATCGCATGGGGCAGGATTATTATATATTGCTTTGTTTCTTTGCCGCAGGTGGTAAGGCTATATTAACGGATATTCCGTATTACAGCTATGTGCAGCCGTTTGGGTATGTATCACGCAAGGGACAGCAGGAAGACCGCAGGCATTATAATCATGTTATGCAAAAAAGTTCTAATGAACATTTTATAGCTATTTTTTGTGATAAACTTTCCATTACTCAAATGTCGGAGTTATTGCGCCGCGCACGCGAAATAGAGGCACTTATTTGTTTTTATGAATTACGAGAGGTGCTGAGGCATAAAAATGTGAAATTAGCACTTGGTTTATTACTGAAATCTAATTTTGAATTCTGGCAAATGATTGTTGTGCGCGCGCTTAAACGTATCTGGCAGAGTATTTTTGGCTTGCCACCGCATATCATATCAGACTAGACTTTCCTCCAATTTTGAAAGCACATAGGTGGTTTAGATGAAAAAAATAGCTTTGTTTGATACGTCAATAGCGTCTGATAATCTCGGAGATGGGATTATTATGGATGCAGTTACAAGAAATCTGCGTGAGATGTATCCGCGGGATAGTTTTGTTAATGTTCCTACCCATATTCCTCTTAGCAAGAAAAATCGTGAAGATATTGCAAATAGTGATATTGGATTTGTAGGCGGAACGAATTTGCTTTGTGCGAACTGGTTATTACGCCCGCAATGGAAGGTTGGTATTTTTGATGCTTTGACTCTACCTAATCCAGTGCTTATGGGTGTTGGCTGGAAATTCTATCAACGACCTACGGATTTCATAACAGCCATTTTTCTACGAAAATTACTTTCCAAGAAATATATTCATTCCGTTCGTGATGGCTATACTGAGCAACGCCTTAGAACGATCGGTATAAACAATGTTATAAATACTACTTGTCCCACCATGTGGAAGCTAACGCCAGAACATTGTGCTTCTATTCCTACCCAGCGCGCCCCAAATGTGCTTACAACGGTTACTGCATATCGCTACAATCCTGAATTAGACAAAAAATGGTTGGAGATTTTGGTAGAGAATTATGATAAGATTTATCTCTGGTCACAAATGAAGGGTGACGATGAGTATGTGAAAGCGATGAATCTGGGTAAAAAAATTGAAATATTGGAGCCGACGCTCGCAGCATATGATAATGCTCTTGCCACTCTTGATGTTGATTTTCTAGGAACGCGTTTGCATGGCGGAATACGCGCTTTGCAACATAGAAGACGGACGTTGATTATTGAGGTTGATAACCGTGCCACAGAGATAGCGCGTGATACTAAACTTCCCACCATTAAGCGTGATGATGTGGAAGGTATCAAAAATTGGATAAAAGGTACAACGCCAACAGTTTTAACACTTCCGTGGGATAATATCACTCGTTGGAAATCACAATTTTAAGGGTTGTTTAATTGAATTTATGGTTAGTAAGAATATACATAAGGATGAACTGGATTATGACGATTTTGAAGTAAAACAGCGCATCAAAGAACTGACGGATCATTGCTATGCCTACAGAGGGTCAGATATAAAGAGGAGTATTATACAACTTGTTACCACGCTGACTCTTTTCTTGCTTGCTATAGCAATTATGTTCGTGGCGATTTACCAAGAGATATATTGGTTATACGCTATTTTGTTTTTGCCGACTGTTGGATTTCTTATAAGATTATTTATCATTCAGCACGATTGCGGGCATGGCTCATTTTTTTCTTCTAGGCGTGCTAATGATGTGACAGGTAAGCTCATTAGCATTCTGACATTTATACCGTATGATTTGTGGAAGAGGGCGCATAATAAACATCATGCTAACTCTGGGAATCTAACTCGGAGAGGATCGGGTGATGTTGATACGTTGACGGTAAAAGAGTACCAATCTCTTCCATCTGGGAGGCGTTTTCTTTACCGCCTGTATCGTAACCCAATCACACTTTTTTTACTTGGCCCTCCAGTTTATATGCTTATTCTTCAACGTATTCCGCCCATGCAATCCGCTCCTTTTTTGCAATACTACCATCCGATATCTCCTTCTCAGTCATGGCGCAGTGTGATGATGCTAAATTTGGTTCTTTTTATTTTCTATGGAACATTATCAATGCTGCTTGGTCTTCAGGCTGTTTTATTGGTTTATTTACCAGTTTTGATAGGCGCATTTTTTGTTGGGCAGTGGTTGTTTTTTATTCAGCATCAATTTGAAAGTGCGTATTGGGAACATGATAAAAACTGGAGCTTTTCTAAGGCGGCACTTCAAGGCAGTTCTTATTATGCGCTTCCTCCTTTGCTACAGTGGTTTACTGGCAATATAGGATTTCATCATATCCATCATCTATGCTCGATGATTCCTAATTATCGACTTCAGGAATGTTGTGATAGCAATAAAGAGCTATCGGCTACACAACGCATAACCCTATATCAGAGTCTTAAATGTATTCGTTTGGCATTATGGGATGAAAAGCAGGAACAAATGGTGGGATTTAGCAATCTCAAAAGTTAGTAATGGAGGACACCAACTTTCTAAGTTCGCTATCACTCACTAATAAAAGCTAGGTGGTGGGGGGAGAGGGATTTGAACCCCCGACCAAGGCGTTATGAGCGCCCTGCTCTAACCGCTGAGCTATCCCCCCAGACTATGTAATATTTTATACCGCTTCTCAGCGGTTAGAGCAGATAACTCAGGTGCCGTATGGCTNNGATTAGTGGCTAGCGAATTGCTTTTCAATCTTTTTTCTACAAAATCTTTATATTGTTCATAAAAAACCACTATTTTGCTTGCAATGGCTTTATGCTTGGGTTAAAAGTCACCCTCCAAAAATGTTATTTAATTAGGATATGGCGTTATGAAACAAGGAATTCACCCAGAATATCATAAAATTACAGTCGTTATGACTGACGGCACGAAATATGATACTTACTCCACTTGGGGCAAGGAAGGCGATGTTTTGCAGCTAGACGTTGATCCCCTTACTCATCCAGCATGGGTTGGTGGTGTGAATTTGCGTAAAACTGGTCAGATGGAAAAATTCCAAAACCGTTTTGCGAGCTTCTCTGTGGCTACTACAGGCGGTTCTCAGGATGCTAAAAAAGAAGAAAAGAAAGATAAGAAGGCTTCTTAATCCCACTTTATTGTATTATTAAAAAAGCTGGATTCGGAAGAATCTGGCTTTTTTTGTGGGATAAAATTTGAACAGATGCAATTTTTTTTGAGTTTACCTACAAAATATAGTGGTAAATTTTATAAAATTGTTCAATATATGCACAGGTGCAAATATTTTTTGGAGCTTAAGCTATGACAATCAACCTTCACATTCCAACGAAAATTGAGCATTTGCGTCCTACCATCACGGTTATAGGTGTTGGTGGTGCAGGTGGAAATGCGGTCAATAACATGATTGCTTCAAATCTTGAGGGTGTGAATTTCGTGGTGGCGAATACTGATGCACAGGCTCTTGACCATTCGCTTACAGAGCGCACCATTCAGTTAGGTGCAGGAATAACCAAAGGGCTTGGTGCAGGTGCTAATCCCAATGTTGGACGTGAAGCAGCCGAAGAAGCGAAAGAAGAAATCGCAGCTTATATCGAAGGTAGCAACATGGTGTTTATCACTGCTGGTATGGGCGGTGGTACTGGAACTGGTGCAGCGTCAGTGGTGGCAAGGATTGCTAAAGAGCAGGGTGTGCTTACTGTTGCGGTGGTTACTAAACCCTTCCAATTTGAAGGCAAACACCGCATGTGCCTTGCTGAAGAAGGGCTAAAGGAATTGCAGGGTTATGTCGATACGTTGATTGTTATTCCTAACCAGAATCTTTTCCGCATTGCTAATGAGCGCACCACTTTTGCCGATGCTTTCAAAATGGCGGATGAAGTTCTGCATTCTGGGGTGCGTGGAGTTACTGATTTGATGGTTAAACCGGGGCTTATAAACTTGGATTTTTCCGACATTCGCACGGTTATGCGTGAGATGGGCAAAGCGATGATGGGAACTGGTGAATCATCGGGCGATCGTCGGGCTATTGAAGCTGCCGAATCAGCTATTTCTAATCCGCTGCTTGACGATGTGTCGCTCAAAGGTGCGCGCGCATTGCTAATCAACGTTACTGGTGGTTTGGATATGACACTTTTTGAAGTTGACGAGGCACTCAATCGCGTTCGGGAAGAAGTTGATCCTGATGCCAATATTATTTTTGGTTCAACATTTAATGATGCGATGGAAGGTAAAATGCGTGTGTCAGTTGTTGCTACGGGTATTGATACTCAGGCACTCAACGCTGCAAGCAATAATGTTGTTAGTAAAATCACAACTCCTGTTGAAATAAAAAAGCCATATAGTTTCGGTTCGTCTGCAAAGCCAGAGCCGATTAAAGCGTCCCCTCGTGTTGCTCCGCTTGATAATTCCCGCGATTTTACGGCAGCTCCTGCGCGCCCGCAGTTTGAACAACGTTTAGGTGGAGCAGTTCGTTTTGAGAAACCAGCAGAAGCATATGAACAAGCAGAAGAAGATGAGTATAGTCAGCAAAATGTAGATTCTATACCAGATGTTAGCGCGGTATTGCGTGAGCCTGTTTTTGCCCAGCCTGCTGTCCAAGAAAATCAAATGTTCCATAAGCCTATGGTGAGAGTTGTTCCTTCTTCTATTTTATCTCGGCGTGAACCGTCTGAACCAATTCGTGAAGTGGCAGCTTCAGCGCGTGGGTTTTTTAAGAGAATGGCAGATGCTGGTCGTGCTTTATCATCGCGCTATGAGGGTGAAAAAGAATATCAGGAACCACGCGTACAGGTGGTTCAAAGAACATCACAGACGACTGAATTGTCGGATCGTCCAGCAAAAGCTCAGGATCAGGATCAATATTTGGATATTCCTGCATTCCTGCGCCGTCAAGCTAACTAGTTTATTTGCTGCGTTCCCAGAGTGAGCGCAACATTCCGCGGAATGTGCGGATTTCCTGTTCGCTCCATTTTCCTCGCAATAACATGCTTTTTAGATTCTGCCACATGATTGGTTTTTTGTTTATTGTGCGGAAATATTCACTTTTATCCAGATATTCTTCAAGTTGATCAAACAATCCTAGCATATCAGCCATAGGTGCGGGGCTGTGAGAAAATTTCTTAGAACTCAGCACTTTTAATTCACTGCTCGCTTTCAACCATTCATACCCAATAATCACTGAAGATTGGGCAATATTCAGCGAACGGTTTTTTTCGCTGGTGGGAATAGTTATTATATTATCGCAAAGAATTATTTCTTCATTTTCCAGCCCAGCGCGCTCAGGACCAAAAACAAGAGCGATTTTAGGCATTAGGCATGAGGCATTAGGCATTAGGGAAGAATAGATTTCGTTCATTGCAATTTCTGGTGAAACCACTCGCTTGTTCATATCGCGAGGGCGGGCGGTTGTTGCGTAGGCGGAATTAATATCAGACATAGCACTTGCAAAATTATCATAGATTTTTGCATTTGTTATTATTGATTCTGCGCCCGCTGCCATTTCGGTTGCTTTTGGGTTCGGCCAGCCATCGCGTGGGGCTACAATACGTAGCTCTTCAAGCCCGAAATTGCTCATAGCGCGTGCCACCGCACCAATATTTTCACCCATTTGTGGGTGAATGAGAATGACTATGGGTGTGGTCATAATTCTACAGGAAATTTCCGCTTATGGTCATTATACCGATCATACAAGATATGAGCATTAAAAATGAAGTCATAAGAAAATAAAAAATGGTAGCAAATCTATAATTTCTATTTTTATAAATGTAATAAAATCCATAAATTATAAAGCCAATTACTAATATTATTGGAGGGAATAAGATCTCAATCGGTTGTACCCTTGGATCATCTTTAACTTCAAATATGTATGCCCAAATCAATATTCCCACTGGAAAAAACAGCATCAAAGCGATTGAGCGTTGAATAGGCATATCTTTGGTTAGTCCATGAATCCAACTCTTGGATGGTTCTTTAGTAAATAATTTTCTCATATATTAGCTTACTAATTTCTTCCCTGAAGTTTTCATCAACTTATAGGTCACTGAATCATGCAGAGCATTAAAAGAGGCATCAATTACGTTAGCGGAAATGCCTATAGTATTCCAGCTATTTCCTTTGCTATCGCGCGATTCTATCATAACGCGGGTGATTGCTTTTGTGCCGTCCTGCGGAGTGAGAATCCGCACTTTATAGTCGGTCAAGGTCAGGTCTTTGATGCTTGGAAAATGCGATATTAAGCTCTTGCGCAGCGCGCCATCAAGGGCGTTTACAGGACCATTTCCTTCAGCGGCATTGATTGTCTCTTTGCCATCAATAACAAGTTTCACTGTTGCTTCGCAGATATTTTCCAATTTCCCTTTTGCAGTTTGTCTGCGCTCGCCAATCACACGGAAACTTTCCACCGTAAAATATTCAGGAACAGTGCCGAGCATCCTGCGCGCCAGAAGTTCAAAACTTGCTTCTGCTCCTTCATAAGCGTAGCCTTGCTTTTCACGTTGTTTCACTTCATGCACCAACTCGCTGACTCGTTCATCATCAGCTTTTACTTTGATACCAAATTGTGTGAGCCTATCTAGGATATTTGATTTTCCTGCTTTGTCAGAAACCAAAATAGTGCGCTTATTACCAACTAGTTCTGGTTTTATATGTTCATAGCTGGTGGAATCTTTTGCCATTGCTGAAACATGCAGTCCGCCTTTATGGGCAAAAGCAGCACTGCCAACATAAGGCGCATGTTGGTTAGAAGCGCGGTTGAGGCGTTCATCGAGCATGTGAGAAAGATGGGTGAGTGAGGCAAGTTTTTCTGGTGTAACTCCAGTACTAAATCCCATTTTTAACATTAGGTTTGGAATAATGGAAATTAAGTTAGCATTGCCACAACGTTCACCAATACCGTTAATTGTCCCCTGCACTTGACGAACACCAGCGCGCACCGCCGAAAGTGAATTGGCAACAGCGTTATCAGTGTCGTTATGACAGTGAATCCCCAGATTCTTGTTCGGAATATGTTTTACAACTTCGCCCACAATTTTTTCAATATCAAATGGCAGTGAACCACCGTTAGTGTCGCATAGAACAATCCAGCGCGCGCCAGCATAAAAAGCTGCTTTTAAGCAATCAATGGCAAACTCTGGATTGGATTTATAACCATCAAAAAAATGTTCAGCATCGTAGAGTGCTTCGCGCTTATTTTTTGTAATATATTTTATTGAATCGCTAATCATTTTGAGATTTTCAGCAAGCGAAACATTAAGAGTGGATTTTATTTGCTTATCCCAGCTTTTACCAACTATACAGATTGATTTTGCTTCACTTTCAAGCAAGGCATTTAGGGCAGGGTCGTTATCCGCGCTGCGCCCGCTTCTGCGGGTCATTCCGAAGGCAGAAAGTTTGGCGTAGCGCAAAGCTGGTGGCTCAGAAAAAAAAGCATCATCATTAGGATTTGCGCCTGGCCAACCACCTTCGATGTAATCAATACCAATTTTATCCAGCTCACGGGCGATTGCTTGTTTGTCAGCTACAGTAAAATCGACACCACGTGATTGCGCCCCATCGCGCAGCGTGGAATCATATAAATAAATTTTTTCTTTTTGGCGTTCTTTGGTCATGATTTGGTACAAAAAAAATGTTGGACAAGCCATCAATCCTAGCAAATCCAATTATCTCTAGCAAGTTTCTTATTATTAATTAACTGTTATTAATAGCAAAAATATCCTTTTTTATGTTGAAAAAGCACTTAGTTTAGCGTTCAATGCGGGAATTGAAATTCTCGGTTACAAAACATCATAATAATTTAAGGATAAAAATCATGGCTGGTGAAATTATTGTTCCTTCGCTCGGTGAGTCAGTTTCGGAAGCAACTATCGCGAAATGGTTCAAAAAAGTTGGTGATAGCGTGAAGGCGGATGAACCTTTGGTTGAACTCGAAACTGATAAGGTGACGATGGAAGTGAACGCTCCCGCCAGTGGTGCGCTAAAATCTATCGCTGCAGCAGAAGGAAAAACCGTTGCGGTTGGCGCATTGCTTGGTCTAATCGAAGTTGGTGCTGCTGGTGCTGTTTCTGCACCTAAAGCTGCTGCTTCTGCTCCTGCTGCCCAATCCCCCATTCCTCAAGCCCCATCCCTATCTCCTCAATCAGGGCCTGCAGCTCGCAAAATGCTCGATGAAACTGGAATCCCAGCTTCTTCTATCGCAGGCACTGGTAAAGACGGTCGCATCACCAAGGGCGATATTATTTCTACCTCTTCTACGCCTGTAACAAGCCAAGTCATAAGCAGCACACCTAAAGAAGAACGTGTGAAGATGAGCAAGCTGCGTCAAGTAATCGCTAAACGTTTGAAAGAATCGCAAAATACCGCGGCGATTCTTACCACTTTCAATGAAATTGATATGAGCAACGTCATTGCTTTGCGCGCTGAATATAAAGATGCTTTCGAGAAAAAACACGGCGTGCGCATGGGCTTTATGTCTCTCTTTGTGAAAGCAGCGGTTAATGCACTCAAAGAAATACCTGCGGTGAATGCCGAAATTCAGGGCGATGAAATCGTTTATAAAAACCATTATGATATTGGTGTAGCGGTTGGTACAGAGCAAGGTTTGGTTGTACCAGTAGTTCGTAATGCGGACTTGCTATCACTTGCCGAAATTGAAAAAGAAATTGGAAGGCTCGCAGAAAAAGCTCGCCTTGGCTCACTGGCGATGAGCGATTTATCTGGCGGCACATTTACTGTTTCTAACGGTGGTGTATATGGTTCGCTAATGTCCACACCGATTATAAATCCGCCACAATCTGGAATTCTCGGAATGCACAAAACCGAAGACCGCCCAATCGCGGTTAAAGGACAAGTGGTAATTCGCCCGATGATGTATGTGGCACTTTCTTATGACCACCGCATTATTGATGGCAAAGAATCCGTAACCTTCCTTGTGAAAGTTAAAGAAGCGATTGAAGATCCACGCAGGTTGTTGTTGGGGCTTTAATATAGTAAGATAGGAATAAAAAATGTCTGAAGAAAATTTTGATTTAGTGATTATTGGTGGTGGGCCTGGTGGCTATGTGGCGGCGATTCGCGCAGCGCAATTAGGCATGAAAGTCGCTTGCGTGGAAAAGCGTGGCGCGCTTGGTGGAACTTGCCTCAATGTTGGGTGTATTCCGTCAAAAGCTTTGCTTGAATCTTCCGAAAAATTTGAAGATGCAACGCATAATTTTGCAGCGCACGGCATCAAGGCAAAATTAGAGTTAGACCTTAAAACCATGCTGGTTCGTAAAGACAAGGTGGTGCTTGATCTCACCAAAGGCATTGAAGGTTTATTCAAAAAAAATAAAGTGACTTATATTGTTGGCAGTGGCGAAATAAAAAGCGCGAATGAAGTTGTTGTTGGCAAGGAAATTATCAAAACAACGCGTATATTGATTGCTACTGGTTCGGAAGTAATGAAACTGCCGAATGTAGAGATTGATGAAAAAAGAATTGTGTCATCAACTGGTGCGCTGACACTTGATAAAGTACCAGCCCATTTAATCGTTGTTGGTGGCGGGGTGATCGGTTTGGAGCTTGGCTCAGTGTGGCGCAGGCTTGGTGCAAAAGTTACGGTGGTAGAATTTTTAGATAGCATTGGTGGAGCAATGGATTCTGAAGTTGCCAAACAATTCCAGCGCGTGCTTGAAAAACAGGGAATGAATTTCATGCTCGGCAGCAAAGTAGTTTCTGCTGACAGCAAAGGCAAAAATGTGACGCTCACCATAGAGCCAGCAAAAGGTGGGTATGCAACCAAGTTAGAAGGTGATGTGGTGTTGGTGTCTATCGGGCGTAAGCCATACACTGATGGTTTAGGCTTGGATAAAGTCGGTGTTGCGCTGGATAATCGCGGGCGCATTGCCGTGAATGGTCATTTTGAAACCAATGTGGCAGGGATCTATGCTATTGGTGACGTAATCGCTGGGCCAATGCTTGCACACAAAGCTGAAGAAGACGGCGTTGCTGCGGTGGAAAATATGGCAGGGCAGAAACCGCATCTCGATTATAACTTAGTTCCAAGCGTGGTTTACACATGGCCAGAAGTGGCAAGTGTTGGTAAGACTGAGGAAGAAATCAAAGCGTCAGGCGTTGCTTATAAGATTGGAAAATTTCCTTTTATGGCTAATAGTCGCGGGCGCGCTGTGGGGCAGACTGATGGTTTCGTAAAAATTATTGCTGATGCAGTTACAGATAGAGTTTTAGGTGTTCATATAATTGGGCCACATGCAGGAACGCTGATCGCCGAAGCAGTCACGATTATGGAATTTGGTGGCAGCAGCGAAGATATTTTTAGAACTTGTCACGCACATCCAACGTTGAATGAAGCGGTGAAAGAAGCTGCTCTAGCGGTTTTGGGAAGAGCTGTTCATATTTAAACTTGATAAAAAAGATAAAAAGAAAGGGGAAGATGTGAATCTTCCCCTTTCTTTTTTATTTCTCTAAGAAAATTATATCTGTCTATCAGAACCGCTACGACCAGATGCTGTTACGCTCTGCACATTAACACTAGGAGAATCCATTCCACCACCCATACCAGCAGCGCAACTCTCACATACCTTGGCAGCTAGAGGTGTAGCTGAACCTGAAACTTCAATCGGATGGTTTGCACTAAATTTCATAGATAATTCCCCATTTTACGTTGTTTTTTTGTTGCTGTTAGCTTTGCGCTAATCTTTGTTCATAAGTTAATAATATCTAAAAGCGATACTATGAGCAAATATAAATGACAAGTAAAAAGACAATTTCACAGTTCTGTAATCATTCTGTAACACAACTGTAACAATTCCAAAGATGGAATTATTAATAGGGGGTATTTTAGTAAAATTTATATCAAATTTTATCTATGCTACCTGTGTGCCGCCAACGGTCAAAGAATCAATTAAAAGAGTAGGTTGCCCAACACCAACGGGCACTGATTGCCCTGCTTTTCCACAAGTTCCGATGCCGTCATCTAGAGCCATGTCATTACCTATGGCTTTTACCTTAGTCAGGCAGTCAGGACCATTTCCTATTAAAGTCACGCCTTTAAGGGGGGCTGCTATTTTGCCATTTTCGATGAGATATGCTTCCGAGGCAGAAAAAACGAACTTTCCTGAGGTGATGTCAACCTGTCCGCCACCCATATGGGCGGTGTAAATACCTCTTTTTACTGAAGATATTATATCTTCGCGCTTGGCATCGCCACCCAGCATATAGGTGTTGGTCATGCGTGGCATAGGCTGGCAGGCGAAGCTTTCGCGTCTGCCATTGCCCGTTGCCCGCATCCCCATTAACCGTGCATTGAGGCGGTCTTGAATGTATCCTGTCAAAATCCCGTTTTCAATCAATATGTTACGACTGCTGGGTGTGCCTTCATCATCAATAGATATTGAACCTCTGCGGTCTAACAACGTGCCGTCATCAACCACAGTTACGCCTTTGCTTGCTACCTGTTTACCCAGCAGTCCTGAAAAAGCTGATGTGCCTTTGCGGTTAAAGTCGCCTTCCAAGCCATGTCCAANNAGCTTCGTGGAGTAATACCCCACACCAACCAGAGCCAAGCACAACCTGCATTTCACCAGCAGGGGCGGGGATCGCTTCCAGATTTACCAGTGCTTGGCGCAGAGCTTCATCAGCAAGTTTTTTCCAGTTTGTTTCGGTTATATACTCAGCATAAGCAACCCTACCACCCGCACCGCTTGAACCAGTCTCCATCCGTCCGTTTTGTTCAACGATTACGCTGACGTTAAGGCGCACTAGCGGGCGAATATCGCCAGCAATTTGTCCATCTGGTTTTATTATCTGCACCGCCTGCCACTGCCCAGAAAGTGAGGCGGAAACTTGTTTTACGCGGGAATCACGACTGCGTACATAAGCATCTATTTGCTGTAGCAGTTCGATTTTGCGTTCAAAAGCAACTTCTTTTAGCGGATTTATATCCGTGTAAAGCTGTGAATTTGTACCAAAAGG
>CXWL01018770.1_pt1 | contig 31970 bp, 31 predicted proteins | sample 590931 | NCBI WGS metagenome assembly CXWL01 (sample SAMEA3498368, study PRJEB10139) | groundwater metagenome | biome: water well; material: biofilm material | place: Germany | collected 2015-04-27
ATTGAAGCGTTGGGTATAGACGCCATTCAACTGGCGCATGCCGCGGGAGAGATTGGGCTGCGGGGTGTCGATCAGCAAGTGCACGTGGTTGCCCATGAGGCAATAGGCATGACAGTGCCACCCAAACCGTCCCACCACCCACGCCAGGGTCGCCAGGAACTGCTCGCGGTCCTCGTCGTCGCGAAAGATCTTCTGGCGCGCGTTTCCGCGCGAGGTGACGTGGTACAGGGCGTCGGGGAATTCAAGGCGAAGTGGGCGAGCCATGGTGCCTAGTGTACCACAAACATATCATATAACAAGATGTGACCCTTTTGATAATCGTTCACGAACCGCTGAGAGACCTCGCACAACAAGGACAGCCCTACCTCACGACCAGCAGCGCAAGGGGAGGGCGTCACAAGACCAGTTTGTCAACACACTGCTAGTTGTCTTTCTCTGCAATTGGTTTCTTTCGTCGTGCAAGAATTGCGCTAATATACATATTAAGTATCAATAGCGGCGTAGAAAGCAGCAGAGACACAGGGTACCAGGCACCTGTAATAAGGAAGATCTGCCAAACTTCAAGTTCCCATCCATATGTGCGATTCAGAACCACCAGCAAGATGATGCCGTATGCCCAAAGCGCAAACCAACTAAAATGGAATAGGCCTAGTACGGCTATTGCCAATACTGCGAATTTAATCAAACCGAGTAGCCCGGTAAGCAAGAGGAGGGCAGCTACAAAAATCAACACTTTTAAAGACGTTCTTCTTGGCCATTGAGAAATGAAGAGGGCAAAGAAAAGCATGCACCCGCTTATGAGCGTGATCGCTGTATGGTATCCCTCCCAAAATTCACTGAGATTCATGGTTTGCCCTGCCAAGCGACCTCACGATGAGCCGCAGCGGAAGGCGGCAGAGTCGGTACCGCTGGGTCAATCGCGGTGCTAGACGACCCCTCACGACGGGTCTAGAACAAATGGCCCCGCGGCACGAATGTGAGGATGCACGACAAGTCCCTCTTTGAGCAACCACGCCTTCCACGGCTGTGTGCCCGTTCTTGCCCAGATCACAACGTCCGGCGCATCATCTCTCGCCGCAAGCTCCGCGACGCTTATCTCGGCAATGGCAACTCGATTGGCGAGAGCAATGTCGTCGGATTCAAGGACTAAAACAGAGACGTGGCCTTCCCTCTGAGCGTCGAGCAGCTTGGGACATTTCCGAGTCAATGCCTCGCGGATTCGGTCACGCCGAAGGCTCTGTCGGCTGCTGGGCAGATTCTGCATTATGAACAGCTGGCTATCGTAGTTCGAATCACGGTGCAGGGTCACTTCGAAAGGCACACCAAGGGGGATCTCAGTGATTTTGCAGTAGTCCTGCCGGCCAGTCTGCTCCGCCGGATCCAATGCAGCGCTGTTCGCCAGAATCCATTCGGATAGCGCCTTCCGGACTTCGGCGTGGCTGGCACTCGGAGCCTTGGCCGCCCCAACATCAACACTCAGAAAGAAGGTTCCAGGCAGTTTTCCGGTGAGTTCTGTTTCAAGAGGCTCCAGCAGATGTGCGAACCGTTTCCCTTCGGCGATTTGTTTCGGAAAGCTCTCGATACGGGTATGCTCCAACGCGAATCGCATCGTCGGAGTCTCAAACACCCACTCCACCGCCGGCCTATCACGGACAACGGAATCAACCGGCTCCGCGTTGATGATCCGCTCGCCTCGGCGGTCAGCAATCAAGCGCATGACTGCCCTGCAAATATGCTGCTCGTTCTTGGCTTCCTTGGCAACCATGTTGATGAATCCTTGGTTCGCCGAACTACCGCAGAAGAAGTCTGGTCTTGCAATCGCACATTCTGTTTGCCGCCAACGAGGAAATTTCATGGGTGGCGCGTGAGCCAGGCTACTTTTTGTCAGTAGCCCTGTCAACTGATGAATGGCGGAGAAGATGGCCGAGTAGATTCGCCTCTTACAGGATGTCGATCTACTCCTCGTCATGCCTTACCATGGTCCCCAAATCGGAACGTTTTGTGATTTGACAGGTCGTACGGCGTTGCCGTACACCTCAAGGATAGGTTTTGTTGAGTGTCTTGCGTCACGTGGAGAGTGTCTATGTCTTTGCCGATTGAGAATCCGTCGTCTGAAGTGTTGCCGCGTGAAGTTGCCCGGCGGCGCACGTTTGCCATCATTTCACACCCCGATGCCGGGAAGACCACGCTGACGGAGAAGTTGCTGCTCTATGCGGGCGCGGTCCATCTGGCTGGTGCGGTGCATGCGCGGTCGAACCAGCGTCAGGCGACGTCGGACTGGATGGAGTTGGAGCAGGCGCGCGGGATTTCGATCACCTCCACCGCGTTGCAGTTCGACTATCAGGGGGTGCGAGTGAATCTCCTCGATACGCCCGGCCACCAAGACTTCAGCGAAGACACCTACCGTACGCTGATGGCGGCGGATAGCGCGGTGATGGTGCTCGACAGCGCCAAAGGCATCGAGCCGCAGACCAAAAAATTGTTCGCGGTGTGTCGAAAACGGGGCATCCCGATTTTGACGTTCATTAATAAGATGGATCAACAGGGTCGCCATCCATTTGACCTGCTGGAGGAGATCGAGCAGACGTTGGGCATGGCGGCGGTGCCCTTCAATTGGCCCATCGGCGAGGGAGCTGGCTTTCAGGGACTGTATGATCTGCGGGAACGCCAGGTGATGTTTTTTCAACGGACGACGCATGGCCAGCGTAAGGCGCCGGTGCAGGTGGACGAATTTCCCCATCCGCGACTCGCCGCCACGCTCGGGGAGGCCTATGGTCCGCTGCAGGACGAAATTGCCCTGTTGTCTGGCGCGGGTGTGGCGTTTGATCGCGCACGGTTTCTGGCCGGTGAGATTACGCCGGTTTTCTTCGGTAGCGCGCTGACGAACTTCGGCATTGAGGCGTTTTTGAATGCCTTTATCGAGCTGGCTCCACCGCCTGGGCCGCGCCACAGCTCGGAGGGGTTGGTGCAGCCGACGGATGAGCGGTTTTCTGGGTTTGTGTTTAAAATTCAGGCGAACATGGATCCGCAGCACCGCGATCGGATGGCGTTCTTGCGCATCTGTTCCGGCCGGTTCGAAAAAGACATGATGGTGTATCACACGCGATTGGAACGCAAGATTCGGATGACCCGTCCGCATCGGCTCTTTGGCCGTGACCGCGAAACGATCGACGAGGCGTTTCCGGGTGATGTAGTGGGGCTGGTGAATCCCGGCCTCTTTTCCATCGGCGACACCCTCTGTTCGTCTGGCTCCGTGGCCTTCGATCCCATTCCACGATTTCCCCCGGAGTGCTTCGGCGTGCTCCGCAACCAAGACTTCGCCAAGCAGAAGCAGTTCCAGAAGGGGATTCAGCAGCTGGAAGAGGAAGGGGTCATGCAGGTCTTCTTCTCGCCAGATCATATTCGTCGGGAGCCGATTCTAGCCGCGGTCGGTGGGCTTCAATTCGATGTCGTTGCCTCGCGCCTCCAGAGTGAATATGGAGTCAAGACCACGGTCGATCGCTTGCCCCATGTCTGCGCACGATGGATTGACGGAGATCCCGCCGCCATTGCCGCCGTGTACTGGCCACAAGGCACCCTCCGGCTCGTCGACCGGGACGGACGCCAAGTCATGCTGTTCGACGCCGAACGGCTCGTGCCCTACTGCATGAAAGAAAATCCGACTATTCAGTTTCGAGTGACGAGCGAGCCTGAGCGGACCTAAGAGGATGTTCAAACAGCCCGCCAGCGGCGTTCTCGCTTCGCTCAGAGGCTCACCTGCTATCGGGTGGCTGTGACGGCAAGGCGGAATCCCAACGCGTGCAATAGGGCATCGAGGCTTCTGAGTTCAGGATTCCCACACTCCGAGAGCATCTTGTAGAGGCTTTCGCGGTTGAGTTTGGATTTGTCGGCGAGCTGTGCCACGCCACCTTGTGCATCGGCCACGTTTCTCAGGGCGACGAGAAACAACTCGGGATCGTCCTCTTCCAATGCTGCATTGAGATACGCTTCAGCTTCACGGGGATCGTGCAAGCTCTCAATCAGTTCGGCCTGATAGGGTTTGTTCTTGCTCATGATCGCCTCCTGTACTCGTTCCAATAACGTTTCGCCTGTTCGATATCTTTCGCCTGCATGTTCTTGTCGCCACCACAGAGCAGTAACACGATGGTCGAACCCACTTGGCCGAAATAGATTTGGTAACCGGGGCCATAGTCGATGCGTAGTTCCTGAACCCCATCGCCCACTCCATGACAGTCTCCGAGATTGCCAAGACTGACTCGATCCAACCGCACTCGAAGCTTTGCGAGGGCTTTGATGTCACGCAGGGAAGCCAGCCATTCGCTTAATGGTGCGCGGCCCTCTTCCGTGACATAGATGTGGAGCTCCTTCGGGGTCGCTTCCATATAGGCAATTGTAGCTTATAAGCTACTTTCTGGCAAACTGTGCCATCCTTCTTGCGATCCCTCTTAAGTAATATCTTTTCAATAGCCTGCTCGGTTTAGCTGCCTGAGGGAGCCTGCACGCGTATCCGTGCGTCTACGATTCGGCAGCCTTGGCCGGGGGGGAGGGCGATGATGGGGTTGAGATCGAGTTCGGCGATTTCCGGGCACTGATCGACCAATTGCGAGAGCCGCAGTAAGAGTTCTTCCAGGGCTGGAATATCGGCTGGTGGGTGGCCGCGATAACCTTCCAAGAGGGGAAAGCCGCGAATGGTGCGCACCATCTCGTGGGCGTCCCGATCCGTGAGCGGCGTAATCCGCAGGGTGGTATCACGGAGAATTTCGACGTAGACCCCGCCTAAGCCAAAGGCCAGCACGGGCCCGAAGAGCGGGTCGTGCGACATCCCGGCCATGACTTCCACCCCACCGCTGATCATCGGTTGAACAGTCACCCCATCCATGAGATGCACTTGTTGCAGGCTGTTGAGGCGTGAGTGAATCGCCTCGAAGGCGAGTCGCACCTGCGCCTCGGTGGTGAGATGCAGATGCACGCCGCCCACCTCGGTTTTGTGCACGAGGTGCCGCGAGGCGAGCTTGACGGCGACGGGGAAGCCGAGTCGCCGAGCCAGCGCCACGGCTGTATCCGCTGTGGCGGCGAAGCCTCCCGGCGCTAGGGGCAACCCTGCCGCGGCTAACACCGCGTGGGTGTCGTTGACCCCTAGCCAGGCGTCGCGATGCGTGGCGAGTGCCTTGTGGCAGATAGCCCGCGCATCGGGTATGTGGGCGTCTTCGAATTCCAGGAGATGGCCGGGGGGCTGCGCGCGCCATTCCGCGTAGGCCGCAACCTTGCTGAACACCTGCGCCGGAATTTCCGGGAGGGCGTAGGCGGGAAAGGTTTCCCCCTCGACGACGAACGACCGGTCAGGGTCGCCTTCCACCATCCAACAGAGGTACACCGGCTTTCGTCGGATTCCGGCCTGCCGTGTTGCCGCCAGCCCGCCTAAGATGCCGCGGGCGATGGCTTCGGCATCATCCGCGTGCACGGCTAGGTAGAGGACAATCAGCGCATCCAGCTCCGGCGCGGGTACGAGGACTTCGATGGTCTGTCGATAGTGCTCCGCCGTGGCCGAGGCGATGAGGTCTACTGGATTGTTCAGCGCGGCGTGGGCCGGGAGAATCGACTTCAATGCCTGGCGTGTCGACTCGGACAGTTCCGGAACCGTGAGGCCGCCGAGTTCGCAGGCGTCAGCGCACAAAATGGCCGGCCCTCCGGTGTTACTGAGAATGCCTACGCGCCGTCCAGCGGGCAGCGGTTGACTGGAGAGGCCGGTCGCCAAGGCGAAAAATTGTTCCAATGTTTCGGCGCGCAGCACGCCGGTTTGGTGAAAGAGCGCATCGACGATGGCATCTCGCGTCATGAGAGCCGCGGTGTGGGACCCGGCGGCGCGTCCTCCCGCCGTGGTCCGCCCGGCTTTCATAACGACGATGGGCTTATGCTGACTGACGCGGCGGGCGAGGCGCGCAAAGCGGCGCGGGTTTCCAAACGATTCGACATAGAGCAGGACCACGTTGGTGTTTGGGTCGGCTTCCCAATATTGCAGCAAGTCGTTCACGGAGACATCGGCTTTGTTGCCCACGCTCACAAAGGTGGACAGCCCCAATTGCCAATGGCGCGCCGAGGTCAGCATGGCGATCCCCAACGCGCCGCTCTGTGACGACATGGCCACGTGACCAGAGGGCGGCATGTGGTTGGTGAAGGTGGCGTTGAGGCGCACGGCGGGGTCCGCGTTCACCACGCCGAAGCAGTTCGGGCCGACCATGCGCAGGCCGTGTTGACGCACCAGATCGAGGAGCTGCTGTTGGAGCAGTTGTCCGTTCGGGCCGGTTTCGGCAAACCCGGCGGAAATGACCACCAGGGCCCGCACGTTTTTCTTCGCGCAGGCTTCCGCTACATCGAGCACTGCTGTGCAGGGCACGGCGATCACGGCCAAGTCCACGGCATCGGGAATGGCCTGTACGTCGGCGAAGGCGGGCAGCCCATAGATCGTCTGTGCCAGTGGGTTGACCGGAAAGACGGGTCCGGCAAAGCCGTTGGAGACGAGCGCCTCGACGAGGCGGTAGCCGATGGACTTTGGATCGCGCGAGGCGCCGATCACCGCGACGCTGCGTGGATGAAAGAACGGGCGCAACGACGCGATGGTGGCGAGGCGATCCCGAATCTCATGACGCGTAACAGTGGCCTCGGTGGGGAGCAGCGACAGCGCCACTTCGATCTCTGCGCCTTCCACCGATTCCTGCAGCGTATAGCCCGATTCCTTGAACACTTCCCGCATGGCCCGGTTATCCGGATGGGTGACCGCCCACAGGCGTGTATAGCCATGACGGATGGCCAGCAGGGCTAGATGTTCGAACAGGAGGGTGCCCAATCCTTTGCCGTGGAACGCGTCGTCCACCGCAAAAGCCACTTCTGCGGTCTGGGGCTCACGAGCGGCATAGGTGCCGGTGGCTAGCAGCCGTGGTTGTCCTTCGTGGAGACGGATCACCAGGAGGGTAAGTCCCTGTTGCGGGTTCGACGAGTCGCACCACGTCTCAATGAGGTCGCGAGAGGGCATCCCCTGTGAAAAAAATCGATGCTGTCGAGCGTCAGGCGAAAGCGCGGTGAGGAACTGTTCCAGTGCGTCGACATCGTCAGGCTGGGCGGGCCGCAGCAGGGCCGTCGTGCCGTCCCGCAAGATCAGCGTCCCCGATTCAGGATGCGGTTCCGTCAACAAAGGAAGAAAGGAAGGTCGAACCAGCGCCACGGCAAGCTTTTCTGTGTGTTGAAAATCCAATGTCACCCCTCTGCGTCACACCGACCAAAATCATCTCCGATTCCGATCATCCACTCCCGGAGGATGGTCAAACAGGTCGCCCTCTTCGTTCGTCGTTCGTGAAGCGCCTCTCGTGAAGCGTGAAACGTCCGAATCCGGAACGAAATACGCTTCACGAGATACGCTTCACGGTTCTTGAGCACGCAGCTGGAGGCCTGTTTCACCATCCTCCCTAGTCCAGGGTGATGAGGTCCCGATACTCTGGCATCGTGGCCGTGATGTCGAATCGTTGCTGTAAGACGTCGGCCAGTATCTGCATTTTTGGCGGTTCCCCATGTACCAGAAACGTGCGGGGTTTCGGTTCCTTGAAATGTGAGACCCAGTCGAGAAGTCCGGCTTGGTCGGCATGGGCCGACAGCCCGTTGATGGTGCAGAGCTTGGCTCGCACGGGGATGGTCGTCCCGAGGATACGAACCTCCGGAGCCCCGTCGATCAACCGGCGTCCGAGGGTGCCGTCCACCTGGTAGCCCGTGAAAATGACGCAGGAGTTCGGATTGTCGAGGTGGCGCAGGAGATGGGTTTGAATCCGTCCCCCCTCGCACATGCCGCTGCCGGCGAGGATGATGACGCCGCTTAGGCGGGCCAGACTGCGTGACTGCGCCGCTGACTCTACAAAGGTGACGGTGGGTGCTCGGGGATTCTTGGGCGGGTGGTGAAGGAGTGACAGGGCTTCGAGGTCGAAGGCCTCGACGTGGCGTGCAGAGACTTCTGCCGCGCGAATGGCCATGGGGCTGTCGAGAAAGACGCGGGGCCGGTTCAGCATGCCGGCGAGCGTGAGCTGGTAGATCATGTACATCACGTCTTGGCTGCGCCCGATGGCAAAGACGGGCATCAGCACCGTGCCTCCGGTGGCCAGCGTGGCACTGATGGCCTGGCCGAGTTCGGTGAGCGTGTCCGCCATGGTCTTATGATTGCGGTCCCCGTAAGTCGATTCGAGGATGAGGGCGTCGGCGGTCGTGATGATCGTGGGATCGCGCACGATTGGCTTGCCGCTGTGTCCGAGATCGCCGGAGAAGACCAGCTTGCGTTCGATCCCGTCCCTGGCTCCGTTCCCGGCTCCGCTTCCGCCCTCGGTGATCCACATCTCGACGATGGCTGCGCCGAGAATGTGCCCGGCGTCGCGAAAGCAGATCCGGCAAGAGGGGGTGAGGGTGAGGGTCTGGTCGTAGGGATGGCCGGTGCAGTGGGCGAGTGCGAGGGCCACTTCCTCTTCTGAGTAGAGCGCGTCTCTCTCACGTGGCGGTGGCGGTTGCCGTCGGCTCCGTGGCTTGCTTTTTCCTCCTGGCCCGCTTTGGTGCAGCCGCACAAAGTCGTCCCACAGGATGACCAGCAGTTCTTTGGTGATGGCGGTGGTGAAGATCGCGCCGCGAAAGCCTTCCTTCATCAGGCGGGGTGTCAGGCCGGAATGATCCAGATGTGCGTGAGTTAAGACTACGGCGTCTAACGTGGCAGGGTCGAAGGGAAAGGGAAGGTGGTTTCTCTCAGTGGCTGCGGCGGTGCCTTGCACGAGGCCGCAATCCACGAGGATGCGAGAGGAGCCGGTGTCGACGAGAAAGCAGGACCCGGTGACGTAACGGGTGGCTCCTAGAAATTGGATCGTGCTCACAGTCGTTCATGACCCACGGTGGTGTTTGGACGAGTCGGCTACCTCACGACCAGGACGGAACAGGCGGCGCGGTGCGAGATGGCATGCGAGACGCTGCCGAGCAAGATACGGTCCAAGCCATGTCGTCCATGCGAGCCCACGATGAGGAGATCCGCCTCGCGGGACTCTCGTGCCAGAACGGATAACGGGTGCCCCGTCTCGACATGCCCATGAAGGGTGTAGGAAGCGCCGCTCAATGTGGTCACCATCTTGTCCACCGTCTTTTGAGCCGTCTCCCGGCCGAGTTTTTCCCATTCGCCCGTGTACGCCATCTCGTTCGGAAAGGCATTCGGCGCGTAGGGCACCACGCTCACGATCCGGAGATCGACGGGGCCGTGGAATGGGTGGCGTTGCAGCCAGTGCTGCACGCTAGCTGCGTCGTCAGGCCCTTCAATGGCGGCCACGACTTTCTTGAGCGAGGGCAGAGGCCGCTTGATGATCACGGTTGACTTGTTGGTGTGGGTCAAGACGTGATGGGACACGCTACCCAACAGGAGTTCCGTCAGGCGATTTCTCCCCTGCGCACCCATGAGGACGAGATCGGGCTGGTAGGTCTCAATCGCATCGAGCAAGACGGTTGCCGGGAGCCCGACTTCGCATACCCGTCGAATCGGGGCCCATCCGGAGGGGAGCGACGCCGTCACCTGGTCGAGGACTTGCTCACCGGCCTTTTTCATCGCCTCGACAAACTCATCGAAGGCCTTCTTGGCCATCATCGGCGCCAGGATCGGCGATTCGAACGGATGCAGGTTGACGCTATGGACCAGCACAATCTCCGTGGGCCGGTACAGCTGCGGGATGGCCTTCACCGCTTCAAACGCATCGTCCGACCATTCCACCCCGACGAGTAGTCTCATGCTAGCCCCTCCTAAAAGCATTGGTTATTGAGCAGGATGCTGAAACAGGCCGCCAGCTGCGTGCTCGCGTCGCTCTCGACGCCCGTGAAGCGTTGTTCGTGAAGCGATCTCGTTCCGGATTCTGACGCTTCACGAACGACGAACGACGCGAAGAGGGCGGTCTGTTTGAGCATCCTGCAAAAGATAGAGACATCACCGAGGATCTCAGACGTAAGACATTCCGAAGGCCTTGTGTCTCAAAACGGGTGTTCCGCGGTCTGTTGGGAATCTCTTGGCGCATCATGATCCGGCAGACGAGAAAGCGCAAGAACGTGACTCCGCACGTTCTTGCGTCTTCTTTCATATCACGAGTGCGGTGGCCCTTACGAGATCTTGACCTCGATGTTCTTCGGTTTGGCTTGTTCCGACTTAGGCAGATGCACCTTGAGGATGCCCTCCTTGAACTCGGCGGCGACCTTTGTCTCGTCGGAATCTTCCGGGAGGGTGAAGCTCCGCATAAAGCTTCCATAGGAGCGTTCGATGCGGTGAAACTTCTTGCCCTTCTCTTCTTTCTCGGACTTGCGTTCGCCGGTAATGGTGAGGATGCCCTCGTTCACCGTCAATTTCACATCCTCTTTCTTCACCTCGGGGAGTTCCGCCTTAATCAGATATTCCTTGTCGTCTTCTGAAATATCGACCAGCGGCGCCCATTCGGCCACGGTCATGGCTTCTTTCTGCTCCCCGGTTTTTCTGGCTGGCACTCGTCCACTGAGGGCTGCCATGCGATCCTCCCAATCTTTGAACGCATCCCATCGAGTGGTGAATGGCTCCCAGCGTGTTAACTCGCTCATGTGAATCCTCCTTGTGAAAAAGTGAAATATGCCCACGTGATGCCGTTTCGCAGGCTGCTCGGCGTCAGAGACTGTCCGATTGGCAATGCCAGATCGAGCGCGATAGTATTTCCGCACCCTACTAAGTGGTGTTGCATGAGTGATGCCAGAGGGAGTGGTGGTCTGATACGACCGATTCGCGCGGACTTTTGAGTGTCTTCCCCCGGCTAAAGGTTCGATAGGAGAAGAAGTGTGGAATTTGGGGACAGCAAATGTCACTAGGCCTGAGGCGTCTTTCCCCAGGGCCTCTCTCCCACTTCTTGGGGAATTCTGGTATAAGCTCGGGGCCAGATGAGCGAGCGAGGGGTGATGGAGTTCACCCGAACTGCCAGGGATCCAGTCCCAGGCTGATGACTCCTACCGACACAGAGCGTTGGTAGGGGTTTTTTTTTGAGGAAGACTCTGTGAGAACGTCTTGTTGTGGAGTGCCAGCAGCACCATGTTTTTGGAATTGGTGTCTCAGCGTGCCGATGTCTGAGGGGTATGCATGAGCGTTGAATGGTATGCCCTCCGCCGCAGTCGTACCGGCGTGCTCCCTCAGATTCTGTCGCAGATCCGCTTGGTGATGCGGTTGGAACGGAAGGTCCTCGCGCTCATCGGCGTCTATGCCTGGGCGATGGGCGTGCTGTTCCTGGGCATTCCCATGGCGGTTCAAGAACTCGTCAGTACCTTCTCCTTCGCGGTGGAGCCCGTGATGATCGTCACCCTGGGTGGGGTCATCCTGGTGATCTGGTGCTTCATCGCGGCCTTTCGGGTGTTACAAGCGCGGGCCGTCGAAATTCTCTTACAACGGCTCTATACCCGCCTGGCCTTGAGTTTCACAGCTGTCATTCCCCGCCTCCGTACGGAATCCTTTGCCCCTCAGCAGGCCAACGTGTTTATGGAAGCGGAACTCATGACGCGTGCCTTGGTCGCCATGATCGCCGACCTGATGAATGTCATTGTGGTGGGGGCGGTGGGGATGACCATGCTGGTCTTCTTTCATCCGTACTTCCTGGCCTACGACCTGGTGCTCGTCTGTGGGTTTGTCGCGTTGCTGACGATCCTTGGCCGAGGAGGCTTTCTGATTACGTGGGAAGTCTCCAAGCTCAATTACGCGGTCTTCAATTGGATTCAGAATATCGCCGCCAACCTCCCCCATATCCAGGCGATGGCCGGGAGTCCCTTTCTGATGAAGCGAACCGACGAGCTGACCAACCTCTATGTGGCGGCGCGGAAGGTGCGATCGGACTTTCTCACCGGGCGGCAATACAAGTCAGCGGCGCTCTGGCAGGCCGTCGGCCATTCCGGGTTGATCGTCACGGCGGGCTTGTTGGTGGCGGAAGGGCAATTGACGGTTGGGCAGTTCGCCGCAGCGGAAGTCATCGTCGGCAACCTCCTGTTGAACATGGACACGTTGGCGCGTCGGATGTATGCGCTGTTTTACGTCTTCGCGTCGTTTCGCCACATGGCGGAACTCTTCCAGACTCCGCGCGAGCAGCATGACGGCCGCGACGTCGTGCCACTCAACGCAGAGGCATTCGGAGGTATTCGGGTGAGCTGTCGCCAGGTCAGCTACGGGTATCCAGATGAAGCGCTGCTGGTAGATGGAGTTGATGTGGAGGTGGCCCCGGGGGAAAAAGTCTTGCTCCTGTGCCGCAACAGCACGGCTAAAACCGCGTTGGCCAAAGTCCTCGCCGGGTTATATGTCCCAACCAGCGGCGTGGTGCGCTATAACAACGCGAATCTGGTCGATGTGGGCTTGGACCGATTGACGGCCGGGAGAGGCCTCGTCCTCGATTCGCATCCCTCGTTGTTGGAGGCCACGCTGGAAGAGAATATTTCCCTCGGGCGTCCCACGGTCAGCTACGAAGACATTCAGTGGGCGTTGCGATTTGTGGAGCTGGATGATGATATCGACCGGCTGCCGGACGGATTGCGGACCCGCGTGGTGGGAGATGGGCGGGCCTTTACCACCAGCCAGATTTTGCGCATCCTGGTCGCGCGCGCGATCGTGGGGCGTCCGCACCTGCTGATTTTCGACGGCACGCTGCATAACATGGTGCCGCAACTGCGGGAAGTGATCTTGCGGCGGCTGTGCTCCAAGGAGGAACCCTGGTCCGTGCTTTTTGTGTCGAACGACCACACGGTCGGGCAGTTCGTCGATCGGCAGATGGTGGTGAACTAGCCGGACGAGGCTCGTACTCGCCGAGTGAGAACGAAGGGGGGGAAGCGTTTCGATGCATTTTGATATTCTCGCAGCGGTGGTGCTGACCGCCACCATTCAGTCCATTTTCGGGGTGGGTGTGTTGCTGTTCGGCACGCCGATCTTGTTGGTGCTGGGTTACGAATTCCTTGCCGCTTTGACGGCGCTGCTGCCGATTTCCCTGACGATCAACGCCATTCAGGTCAGCCGGCACGTGCGGGAGATCAATGGCGCATTTTTTCGCCACATCCTGATGTGGTCCGTGCCGTTCATCGTCCTGTGTCTATTGTTGGTGCGTCGGACGAAGATCAACATCGGCCCCGTGGTGGGCGTGTTTCTTCTCGTCGTGGCGTTGAAAAGTATCTGGAGGCCGGCGGAACGCCTGCTCAGCTCCTTGGTGCGGTTTGAGCGGACCTACTGTGTCGTCATGGGCATCGTCCATGGGTTGACGAACCTGGGAGGCTCACTCCTTACGGCGCTGGTCCACGGCAAGCACTTCGACAAAGATGCTACCCGCGTGACGACGGCAGTGTCCTATGGCACGTTTGCGTTGTTTCAGTTGATCACGCTGGCGGTGACCCTCGACCGGTTCCCTTTTGCCCCAACCGAGATCGGGCTGTACATGCTGACCGGTGTCGGGGTGTTTGTGTTAACCGAAATCTTTCTCTACGGCAGGTTGAGTACCGAGCGGTATCGCACCGTGTTTGCTGGATTTCTGTTCGTGTCAGGACTCGTGCTCATCTTCAAGAGTCTGCTGTTGCGGTAAGTCATGCCAGGTTCCCTCGTGCAGACCAGTTTTGGACTTCAAGCGCAGGGCCGTTCGGGCCATTGCTCCTTGCAGGATCGTGGTTATCTGTGTCTTAGGAAGGAGGGAAGCCCAGGTTAAGTAAAAGCTCCCGCTCTTCTGCAGGGAAACGTAGTGAGGTGGTTGGTTCTGCCAGGGCGTGAGGGGTGAGTGATCGAAGGGGTGCGCTTCCATCCAGGTGCCGGATCAACGGCACGGCTTCACGAAGCCAGGACAAACGGGAAGCGCAGGACGACAGCATGTCAGTCGAGCGTCGGGTCGTTCGGTTTCACCCCGTCAGAGAGGCAAGAAGGCCACTTCCAGAAGAGCGGTTCCGTTTATTACGAAGACTCCTCCAAATGAGTCAGCATCCTCCGAATCGTCTTCTCCATCCAAAATCCTATCGTGTCGAGAGTCCCTATCCATTGAGGAAGCAGTTGGTGGGCCTGTGGGTTGGTCATGATCTTGTGAGGCAAGAGGCCCCAAGGGCACTCGACCGGACTGGGGTGATATGCGCCACTCACCTCTTGATCTTTATTCTCCAGGGGTTTATGTCCGTGCGGACAGGGCGTTTTAGGGAGAGATCGGCGAAATGGAGCATGGCATCGCCTTTGCTTTAAGAGTCCATAAGCACGCTCATCTCATGAAGGAGGCCACAAATGATAATTGAACGAGACGCACAGCAGAGTGAGACGTTCCGGGGGGTTGCTAAGAGCTCGGTGTTTCGCTCTGCCCTATTGGTCTGCGCCATCTTGAGCATGACGGCAGGCGTGGGGGTGTCTGCAGAGACGGGCACAACGGCCCGGATCAGCGACGCCGGTGATGCAGTGGAGTTGACGTATCCGGCTTCCTATGGCGTGCCAAACGACTCGATTCCTTTGTATCACGTCGGCAAGGTCCGGTACTTTAGCGCGGGGATCGGATTGGAAGAACGCGAGGCCACCTACCCGGCTTTTGCCTTGAAGCTGGTGTTTGTCGCGGAAGGTCGGTCTTTTGACCCGATGGTGGAGGTGTCGATCACCGATGCCAAAGGGCGAGCCGTGGTGACGATACCCAAGGATCAAGTCTCAGGTCCCTGGTTGTTTGTGGACCTGCCCGCAGGAAATTATACGGCGACCGCCGAGCGGCTCGGACACAAGGTGTCGAAACAGGTGAGCGTTGCCGGGAAGGGCACGAAGACGGTCTACTTCCACTGGCGGTAAGCTCGGTCATGCTATCAAGACACAAAGAGAAGGAGACGAGATGTCCTCATCGAACATAGCCGTGCAGTCTCAGATCAGTCGGATGACCGTGGGTGCCGTGATGGAGCGCGAGGTGACGACCGCGTCGCCGCAAGCCAAGGGGAGTGCCATCGCCCGTCTGATGCTCGAAGGCTTTGGGGGCGTTCCGATTGTGGATGCGCAGCGGCGGCTGGTGGGGGTGGTCACGGAACATGATTTGTTGACTGTCATTGATCGCGGGACATCGCTCGATGGCATTACGGCCGAAGACATCATGTCTCGTAATCCCTATTCCCTTCCGCCTGAGAGCAGTGTGGGAACACTGGTGCATGTGTTTCGCGCCAGCGGGCTGATCCGAGCCCCCGTAGTCGATGCCACCGGCGTGCTGGTGGGCATTGTCGCAAGACGGGATATCCTACGACTCTACGTAGAGGCCGCCGAAAAACCCACGAGCTAATAGACTCTTGATCCCCTCATAAAGACCCCCGCACGCAGCGTGCACGGGTTCCTACAGTGCCGACCAGCGGTGCAGGCGTGGCACAGCGTCCGTCCTGCAAGGCCGCAGCAAGCGAGGAGGCGAGGCGTACCCTTGTGGTACGTGGAGCCTCCGAGCGCAGCGAGAACGCCGCAGGACGGACGCTGTGCCACGCCTAAGGGTGGTGTTGTGCAAAGGTGCGGATATATGCCACCACATCCTCTCGTTGCCCTTCACTCACTCGTCCTGTCCAGGAGTGCATCGGGGTGAAGACCACGCCGAACTCGATCGTCCGCAACAGATCCTCGTCCGATTTCAGGTAGGAACTCGCACGTTGGAAGTTTGCTGGGGGTACCTTCAACCAAGTCGCCTCCGGGCCATCTCCTTGTCCTTTCGGGCCATGACACCGTTGGCAATACTGTTCGTAGACAGCCTTCCCACGATGGAGATCGCCGTTGAGGTCTTGGGCTGCCGCCGATCCGGCAGGCAGGAGTCCAAGGCACAGCCAGAACCCCACGACCCACTCCGCGAGGTGACGCGAGCGAGCACGAGGCCGAAGACGCATGAGGGTGATGAGTGGTCGATGTATTGGCATGGTGTTCAACTTTTCTTGGTGGTGTGGGCGATGAATGAAGTAAACAGCTGTTGTATCTTGGTGCTCCCGCAGGCCTGACAAGGAATATTCCCGGCTGCATGTTCTTTCAACGTGAGCACAATCATCGACTCTTTTCCGCACGCTAGACATTGATAGTCATACATAGGCATGGATGGTTACGCCTCCACCGGTTTGGGAATGGTGTCGGGACATGATGTGTTTGGAGCGAGAGGACGGTCATAGTTGGTGGGAGCGCTCCAGTCTGCCACCGCTTGGGCCATCTGTGCCAGCCGCTGGGCCACTTGCCCAAAGCCTGAGTCCGGAGGATACGCGCCTTTCTCGTCCCGTTCTCCAGCCGGCACACTGGTGAGTAATTCAAACGCTTCTTCCAGAGTGTTGACTCCGTAGACAGCAAACTGTCCGGCATCGACGGCCTCGACCACATCGCGGCGAAGGGCCAGATGTTTAAAATTGCGAGCTGGGATGATGACGCCCTGGTTCCCTGTCAGGCCTCGCCGCTTGCACGCATCAAAAAACCCTTCGATCTTCTCATTCACCCCGCCGATAGGCTGCACCTCGCCGATTTGGTTGACGGAGCCTGTGACGGCTAGCTCCTGATGCACGGGCAGTTCAGCCAGGCTTGAGAGAATGGCGATGAGTTCAGCCACGGCGGCGCTGTCGCCTTCCACTTCTGAATAGGTTTGCTCAAAGGTCACGGTGGCGGTCGTCGCAAACGGAAAAGTTCCCGCAAAACGTCCGGCCAAGAACCCGGCTAACGTCATGACGCCTTTACTATGGAGGGAGCCGGAGAGTTCGGCTTCTCGTTGGATGTCAATGACCCCTTCCGTGCCCACAGAGGTTTGTGCGGTAATGCGACAGGGTCGCCCAAAGGCGTAATCGCCGAGGTCGTGGACGGACAGACCATTGACTTGGCCAATGACGTCACCGGTCAGGTCCATGAGCAAGGAGCCTTCACGAATTTCGTCCTGAATCCATTGTTCGGGGAGACTGGAGCGATCGCGCTTGCGACTGATCGCGGCATCGACATCGTCGCGCGACACCAGGGACCGTCCGGCCTGTTTGGCCCAATAGGCCGCTTCCCGGATGAGGTCGCTGACGAGGCTGAAGCGAAGCGACAGACGGTCGTGGCTCTCGGCCAAGCGGAACCCATGTCGAATCACTTCGGCTACCGCGTCAGCCTGAAAGTGGGGGAGCTGCTCGTCCCTGCAGACACGGGCGATGAACCGGGCATATTGCTGTTCCACGCGATCGTCGCGGGAGAGATCGATGTCGAAGTCGGCTTTCACTTTGAAGATCTTCGGGAAGATCTCGTCGTGGGTGTGCAACAGGTGATAGAGGAACGGCGGTCCGAGCAGAATCACTTTAACGTCGACGGGAATGGGTTCTGGCTTGAGCCCGGTCGTGGAGAAACCAATGAATTCACTCGGATCTTCGACGATCACCTCGCGGGTGGTGATGGCCCGCTTGAGCGCGTCCCAGGAGAACGGTTGTTTGAGGAGGTCCAAGGTGTGGAGAATGAGATAGCCGCCACTGGCATGGAGCAAGGCCCCGGCTTTGATTTCGGTAAAGTCTGTGTACATCACTCCCAGGTGCCCTTTTCGCTCGATCTTTCCAACCAGATTGGCATAGGTGGGGTGGTTCTCCTCCACGACCGGTGCCCCGGTGTCCGGGGCATGTTCGGCCATCACATTCACCTGGTATCGCGTCGTGTCCGAAGGATGGCCGATGTCTTCTAGGTTGGGGATTGGGAATGGTGTCCGTTCACGAGGAAGGAAGTCTTTGTACTTGGCGATCACGTCCTCCCGCACATGGTCCAGATATGCGGTGACCAGTGGCAGCGATTGGTACGCGTTGCGCAAGGCTTCAAACCGGGCCTGCATGACCATCCCGACACATTGGCGATCCAAGTCGAGAATCCGCTGCTCGGTTTCATGGTCGATGGCATGCACGCCGGCATGGAAGTCCCGGATATGTTCTTCCATGGCCCGCCGCCGATCCGTCAGAGCTTGCTGGTCTGCTTCAGAGAGTCCTTCAACCTCCTCAGGGCTCATGGGCTGCCCATTGCGGAGTGGGACCAACCCGAAGCCGACCGGGGTTTCCTCGAATCTGAACCCGCGTTCCTTGCCCAGTTCTGTCAGCCGTTGGAAGAGGGTTTTTTTTCTCGTCTCATTGTCTTCGACAATTTTGGCGCGGGCGTCGAGATACTTTTTACTTTCAAAGAAGGCCGGAATATCCCGCCGCAACGCGTTGATGAAAGTGGCCATTGCCTGTTGAAATATGCGTCCTTGTCCGGAGGGAAGCGACAAACACGTCGGGCGCGAGGCGTCTTGAAAATTATTGACGTAGCACCAATCGGGGGGAGAGGGCTTCGTGCGCGCCAGCTTCTTGACCATCTGGCGGACCAACGACCCTTTGCCGGTGCCCATGGGACCGGCCACATAGATGTTAAACCCCACACTGGGAATCTGGAGCCCGAACTCCAGGGCCCGGACGGCTCGATCTTGGCCGATGGTATCTTCTAACGGCGACAATTCGCTGGTATCACGGAACCCCAAGCGTGTGGGATCGACATCCGGAGCGAGGAGGTTTCCTGGCACCCTAGACTTGTCTCGTAGCCTCACGATTGTATGTTCCTCCTGGCGGACAAACGGACATATCTCAACTTTTATGGATGAGCAAAGGTCATGCCGTGCCGACTATTGATGAAAAAACCGTCTATATAGGCCGGCTAAGGGGGATTCTCCAGGAACTTCCTCTAAGAAAGCTGAACCTTGTGGGGAGCTTCCTCAGGCCCCACTGCGGCATACTGCCCCAACTTGCCAGGGCGAGTGAGGATCTATGCGTCACTTCCCAATCGCCTCCCCGCCCATTCTTCACTGGATCAATGGATTTCCCGAAGGAACGATCCTTGCTAATTAACGAGATATGCCTGTGCTCAAGCCGCAACAGCTCGAACGGTATCTCCAAGAGCGATTTGGTCCGTCCGTTCGGGTGGAGTCCGTGAGCCGTATTGGGAAGGACTCGTCCGCTGGGAAGCTGAAGAGCTACGGCTATGGCAAACCAATGTTGGTGACGTTTCACGATGGGCAGACCCGTCGTCAGGTCGTGATCGAGACCATGAGTCCCGGCCCCTTCGGGCATGAGCATATGGCCGACCGGGCGCAGGCGATGCTGTGGGATTACGAGTCCTATGCGCGGCTGCCACGGCACATCGTGGCCTTGGATGTCGGTGCGTTTACTCAGCGCGGGGCCATGATGTCGGTGGCCAAGGCCCGCGAGTTCTTCGTCCTGACCGCATGGGCCGACGGCGAGAGTTACCATCGGGATTTCGAGCGACTCAGTCAGGGCGGGCGATTGCGCTCGCTCGATCGGCGACGGGCTGGGCGGCTCGCAGAGTATTTGGCGGACATTCACCAGGTCAAGAAACGCGACGCGAATCTCTACCGGCGACGGCTCCGAGAACTGTTGGGTCATGGCGAATGTATTATGGGGCTGACGGACAGCTATCCACGCCGGTTCGGGTTCATTACGGAAGCGCGGTTGATGGCGATCGAGGAGGCCTGCAATCGGTGGCGGTGGCGGCTGCACCCGCGTGCAAATCGGCTGGCCCAAGTCCATGGGGATTTTCATCCCTGGAATGTGCTGTTTCGCAAAGGGGAGGACTTCTCGGTGTTGGACCGGTCGCGTGGAGAATGGGGGGAGCCGGCGGACGATGTCACGTCCATGACCATGAACTATCTCTTCTTTTCGCTCTGCCGATGGGGACGACTCCAGGGGCCCTTTGAAACGCTGTTCCACAGTTTTTGGGATCGGTATCTGGAGAAGAGTGGCGATGTCGGGGTGCTTGAGACTGCGGCTCCATTTTTTGCCTTTCGTGGTCTCGTCATGGCCAGCCCTGTCTGGTATCCCCATTTGCCGATCACAGTGCGGCGGACCATTTTTCGGTTCATGGAGAATGTGCTGGCAGCGCCGACATTTGATCCGAATGATGTGCATCGGTATTGCGAGACCACCCCTTGAGCCTTCCCGGGGGATGGTGAAACAGGCCGCCAGCGGCGTGCTCGCTTTACGACGGGACTCCACGTACCGCGAGGGTACGCGTCGTCCCGTCGCTTGCTGCGGCCTTGCTGGACGGCCTGTTTGACCATCCCTTGCCCCTGCCGCCTGGATGTTCGCTTGGCGTCGGAGATGAGTTAGCCGGAAATGCCTGGAGGGACCAGATCGGTTTTTTAGCCTGAATTAAGAAGGAGTGTGTGGTGGCTTTTGCTATTTGGCTGACGGGGTTGCCGGCTTCGGGGAAGAGTACGATTGCGGCGGCGCTGAAACCCCGTTTGGAGGCGTGCGGGTATCGGGTTGAGGTGTTGGAGTCGGATGTGCTTCGTCGGGTACTGACACCGGAGCCGACCTATGTGCCTGCTGAGCGCGAGCTGTTCTACCGAGCGATGGCGTACCTGGGGGCTCGATTGGTGGCGCATGGCGTGTCCGTCGTGTTCGATGCCACGGCCAACCGGCGGGCGTATCGGGACTTCGCACGGACGCTGATTCCTGAGTTCTATGAAATTGCCGTCGAGTGCCCGCTTCCGATCTGCCAAGCCCGTGACTATAAAGGGACGTATCGGAAGGGGGAGACCGGCGAGTCTGCCACAGTGCCCGGCCTCCAAGAGCCTTATGAACCGCCGCTCGCCCCTGCGGTGCGTCTCGATACCGTGAATACCCCCACCTCACAGGCTGTTGAGGCGATTCTCGCAGTGCTCCAGCATCCGTGAGGCGTGAAGTGTGATGCGTGAAGGGTGAAGCGTTGTTTGTTGGTCCCAGGCTTCAGGTTGGGAACACATGAAACTTGATACGTTCAACGTGAAACCTTCCGTCTGAACTGTGGCCCCTGACACTCGCTTCACGAGAGACGTTTCACGCTTCACGATCCCCGCACCCCGCGCTGCTCTCTGTCCGTCACCGGAACACGAGGACTGGGTACGGAGCTTGGTGGAGCAAGGCATGAGACACACTGCCCAACACAAATCGGCTGACCCCTTCACGGCGGCGTGAGCCTAGGAGAATGAGATCGGACGAGAACTGGGCTGCGGCTTCAAGGATCGTTGTCACAGGCACGCCGAGCATGGCCACGCCGGTGGTTTTGTAGTTCATGGCCGTCAACCGAGTTGCGACGCCCTCGACGAAGTACCGGGCTCCCTGCGCGATGTCCTGTTTCATCGATTCGGTGACGGTGGCCCCCGCCGGCCAGGGTGGAGCGGACATGGGGGGGACCGTGAGGACCGTGATCTCGACGCTCTCGCGGAATGGGTGGGTGGCGAGATAGCGAAGCGCGGCCTCGCTGTCGTCGGTTCCCTGCACGGCCAGCAAGATGCGCTGGGCTTGCCGGATATGTTTGTGGACAATCAGGGCGGCGCAGGGCGCATGCGTGAGCACGCGATGCGACACGCTGCCGAGGAGTCGCTCTTTGATCGGACCCAGCCCGCGCGTGCCCATGATCAGCAGGTTGACGTCTTCTTCCTGAGCCACCTGGGGGATGATGTCGGCAGGGCGTCCCACTTCGAGCCGTTTAGTTACCATGGCGCCCGTGAACGGAAGCATGGCCGCGGCTTGGCTCAGGAGGCTGTCGCCGTCCTGGCGCATCGCCTGTTCCATCGAGGAACGAATCTCCGCTGAAACTTCCGGCATGACCGTGGGATACATCGGTGCCGGAACATCGATGACGTGCAACAGGATTACCTGGGACGGTTGCTGGAAATGGATGATCGCACGAATGGCTTCATAGGCTTGATCCGAACCGTCCACCGCGACGAGGATACGCATACCCATTCTCCTTTCTTCGAACGTGCCTACCTGCAAAGCAGCATGAACTGAGGCCCTGCTGTGTTAGTGGCATTCGGAAGGGCAAAAAAATATGAGATACATGCCCACGGCGACACCCACGACGATGGCGCCGACCCATATCCATTGTGTGCGACTCATGGCTACCCTCCCTTTTCTTTTCTCTGTATGGAAAGCAAGAGCGGTGCCAGTTGCGAATTCCACTGGATTCCCCAATTGTCGCCTTTCCCCCATGACTGCGGACGCCTAGCCAGCGGGCTATACACTGTCGCCTTCCGCTACAGACGAAAACCGGACGACTGGGGCAAGACACCCCTGGCAGGATGCTGAAAAAGGCCGCCCGCAGCGTGCTCGACATCCGCGAAGCGTCATTCGTGAAGCGTGAAGCGTCAGAATCCGGAACGAGAGACGTTTCACGCTCGACGCTTCACGCTTCACGAATGACGACGGCTGGTTGAGCAAGAATCGAGTTGTTCCGCAGCCTGTTGGAGAAGTTTTCTACGCAATCCCTGCCCTCGTAGGAATCATTTGATAATGGCATCGACTTTGCTTAAGTTGATGTAGAGACTACGAAACCTCATCGATTCCAGGAGTCGAACGTATGGCAAAGGCGTTTTTCTCAAAAATCCTCGTGGCGGTCGATTTTTCACCCTGCTCGGAGGAAGCCTTTCGGGTGGCCTTGTCTCTGGCAGGTGAGAGCCAGGCTGAGGTGTTTCTGCTCCACGTCATCGACACCAAGCACCTCAAGGCGTTGAATGCCCTGGGATTGGCGTTGCCGTCCGAAGAAGCGGGGCAGCTGAAGCGGCTGCGGCATGCAGCGCGCCTCAAGGCGCGTCGGCTTCTTCTGTTGGACGAGGCCAAGGGGCTCACGATTCAGCGACTACTTTCCGAGGGGTCGCCTTTTGTGGAGATCGCCCGCACGGCCCGGCAGGAGCAGGTCGATCTGGTGGTCATCGGAAGTTACGGGGGGCATGTGGGAGAAGTGGATAAGATCTTTTTCGGCAGTACGGCGGAGAAGGTCGTTCGGACCGCAGGGTGCCCGGTGCTGACGGTGCCGTTACGAGTGAAAATTCAAGTGAAGACCGGAACGACGAGTTCAATCAAGGAGGGGAAGTAATGGGAACGACAACGGGACGGTCGATGGCGCGACTGGTAGTTGGGGTTGCGATGGGCCTCGGGGTAGCGGTACTACCGTGGACCTCCGCCGAGAGTCAGTCGGAGCAGCGGATCGACGTGACGGTGAAGAATTTTACCTTCGTGACAAAACAGGCGGCCTTGCAGCTCGGGCGCCCCACGGTGATCATGATCAAGAACGAAGACGCCGAGCGGCACGATTTTGGGTCGACGATGTTTGAGGGGACGCTGACGCAAGTGGAGAGCCATGGGGCCATTGCGTATGGTCGGGGTGTTGCGGGTGTGTTCCTGGACCCCAAAGGCGAAGTCCAGATCCGTTTCACTATGGAGCACCCAGGTCGCTATGAGTTTCGCTGCTCCATTCATCCGGGCATGAAGGGTGAGCTGCTACTCCTGAACGTGGATGCCGTGTAGCAGGATGGTGAAACAGGCCGCCGGCTGCGTTCTCGCGGCGCTCAGAGACTCCACGTACCGCCAGGGTACGCGTCGTCTCTTCGCTTGCTGCGGCCTTGCTGGACGACCTGTTTGACCATCCTGCACAAGTGTACTCTCGGTGCAAAAGACGTTCTGTTCGGCAACCTCCAGAACGATCACATTGTTTATTTCAATAGTCTGCTCGCAGGGATTTTGGTCAGAGGAAGTGAGGGAGTGCGCATATGAGTCGTATTGTATTGGCCACAGATTTTTCCACCTCCGCTGATCGAGCCAGGGAGTGGGCGGTCTATCTCGCAACGGCGTTGAAGGCAGAGCTGGATGTGCTGCATGTCATGGAAATCTATCCGGGCATGGATGTGGAGTACCCGGTGAACGCGGCGTATCTTGACTACACTCGAAAGGAAGCTGCCACACAGTTGGCGCAAGTGGTTACACACATCGGGTCGAGGGTGACCGTGGCGGGCGCTGAGGTGCTGATGGGGATGCCGAGTGCGCACATCATTGCGTATGCGGAGAAGCAACAGGCCGAACTGGTGGTGATGGGGACGCAGGGACGTACAGGGTTGGCCCATGTGTTCCTGGGGAGTACGGCTGAGCGTGTGGTGAAAGGCGCCCCCTGCCCGGTCTGTACGGTACGCGATCCTGGCTCAAGTGGGGGACCGTCGGCCTCGGTGCCGGTCTCGGTTCGTCGTATTTTGTTGTCGCTGGACTGGTCCGCCTGCTCACAAGCGGCCGTGGACTATGCGACCGACTTGGCCTGCACACTGAAGGCGGCGGTGACGGTGCTCCATGTGTTGGAGCCGGTGACGTATGGCCTGGATTTCACACTGGGGCACTCGGAGGAGCGTGAGCAGAGTCGGCAGCGGGCCATCGAACGGGCTCAGCAGGTGGTTCACGCCTTGGGCATACGAGGGGTGTCTGCCGATCAGGATATCCGTGGCGGATTGCCGGCCGATTCGATTGTGGACGCGGTGCGGACGCGGGATTGTCAAATGATTGTGATGGGGACCCATGGTCGCCGCGGGTGGTCTCACTTGGCCTATGGCAGTGTGGCCGAAGCCGTACTCCGTCGTGCCCAGTGTCCGGTGCTGACGGTGCGATGTCAGAAGCCAGGCCCCGGTCTGGAAGCAGAAGTGGTGAGTCCATTGGTGCGCCCACTGCCGGCCTGAAACACGATGAAACAGAACGCGCTCTGACAACAGGAACTTATTCGAAACAAGGAGAATGCCATGGCTGCCATTCCAAAAAAACCATCCCCCAAACCTGCGGCTCGTCGTGCGAAGCCGTCGAAGGGTCCGGCTGAGTTGCCGGACCAAGCCAGGGAACGAATTGCCATGAAAGCCTACGAGTTGTGGGGACAGCGGGGACAACGACACGGACATGCCATGCAAGACTGGATCGAGGCGGAGATGATCGTCACGCAGGATCTCCATGAAGCTCGCCCATGAATTAGGCACCGGCCTGTGGGTGCCTCACGACCCTTCTCTGGTCACGGTGCTCGAACGCCTTGAGAAGCTCGCGTTAGCTCCGGAGTTCGGCGAGGAACGGGAGGTGGCGTTCGGAGTGGTCTTGCGTCCCTACCTGGACCCTCGGATGGCGCTCCCAATCAAGCCCTTAGAGCATGAGGTGGAGCTGGCTAGGCTCTATCTTTTTTCTGATTACTATCCGCGCAATGGACAGTTCAGCTTGATCGAGCAGTTGCGCGATACGATTACGGAACATATTCCTCAAGAGGAGCGAGTCTGGTTGGACCCGCTCAAGCATTCCTTCATGGATCTGCTCCAGGTTCAATTGCAGGAGGGAGATGGCCCCGTCGTCCGGCTGCGATGTGTGTCGTTGGGCGATCGGCGATCGTACTGGGTTCACGCTGGCGACTGGAGCCAAGGGTTAGAACCGGGACAGGTGTTGCTGACGCGGGTGGTGCACGATCCTGCCGGCACCAGCGAGGAGCAGGTGTGTGTACTTGGGGCGGTGTTGGTCTTGTCCTCAGCCGACGGCGCCACGGTCCTAGACAAAGCCCATGAGTGGCGGCGCGAGACGGAAGTGTCGTCCGGCTCCTTTGCCTTAGGGGAGTGGCAGGAGTTTACTAAACGATACGGGCATATCCTATTGTGGCAGTTTGCCTATTTGCGGGCTGCGGCGCTGGCTGAAGCCGTGCACGACATCCGTTATACGACCGTCGACGGCCAGCCCTTTCTCTATGGGGTGGCGTTGTACGCACACCATCAACCGCGCACGATTGCGCAAGGCCTATCCGATTGGGCGGAGTGGCAAGCGGAACCCTCGGTGGATGCGGCCCATGGGCCCGCATCCAGTCTGGTTCATTCTTGGGTCTCTCGACATCCAGGCGCTGGGGACGCCACGGTTGTGGGGCGTCTGACCGTGACTCCGACTCAACTGATCGTCGAGTGTGAAAATCGAGAACAGCTGGATGCCGTCAAGCATCGACTCGCGGAGACCTTCGGCTTTCTGCTGCGTTTTCGGGGGGAGTCGATGAATCCACCGCGGCGCACCGTCACAAACCAGGACTTACACCAGGAGGCGCCGATGAGACTCGTCATCACTCCAGAGGAAGATCGGGCCCTGATCAAGGCGTTCCTCGACACGGCGTATCTTGATTGGGCCGATCAGCCGGAACCGGCCTTGGAAGGGCAGACGCCTCGCTATGCGGTGTTGAAGGGTGGCGCACGGGCACAAGTGGTGGCGTTGATCGATCAGATGGAACGTGAAGATCTCGGAACGAGGCGAACCGGCCAGCAGGCGTTTGACTACAACGTGTTGCGGGCTCATGTGGGGGCGGAGGAGACACCCAGGTGACGGAGCACGAGCAACGAGCCCTCTGGGAGGTGTTGGCGCACGTTCGGCAGGGTCGAACGGTGAACGGCTCTGCGCGGATGCTGGGCACTTTACAAGAGGTGCAGCAGGCATTGGGGTGGGTGCCCCTGGAGGCCGTGCCTCAGATCGCCCAAGCGCTCGGCGAGACAGCCACGACGGTCGCCGGGGTGCTCTCGTACTATCCCACGTTGCGCACGGACCCACCGCCGACGCACTGCATTCGGGTCTGCTTGGGAGAATCGTGCCGGGCGATGCACAGTGATCGCTTACTCAAGGCCTTTGAGCAGGCTCTGCAGGCTCTGGTTGTGCCGGTGACGCTCGGTTCCACACCACCAACCGTGTCTGTGGAGCAGGTTTTTTGCGTCGGCAATTGTGCGGTGGCCCCGACCGTGGTGATTGATGAGCATATCCATGGGCGAGTTTCGCCTGCGGACGTTTCACATCTGTTACTCAGTATCGCGTAAGTCTCATGCGCCTCTATGTTGCCAACGACACATCTTCGCAAGCGGCGGGGAGCGATCGGCTCGCGCAGCACTTGGCGGCTGTGCCCGGGGTGGACGTCGTCCGGACCTCGTCTCGCGGCGCATTTTTTCTCGAACCCATGGTCGAGCGGGATAGCCCGGATGGTCGCCTGATCTGGTGTCATGTGACGCCGGATCAGATACCGAGCATCCTTGCCGGCACCGGCGGACAACGGCTGCACGAGATCCCGTTTCTTCACCACCAACAACGGATCACCTTCGCCAACTTCGGTGAGACCGAGCCGCTCTCCCTGGACCTGTATCGCGCTTGCGACGGCTGGGTCGGGTGGCAGGCGGCGCAACAGGGGGCTCCCGAGACGATCATTCAGGAACTCAAGGCGTCGCAGCTTCGGGGACGGGGCGGGGCCGCCTTCCCTGTCTGGATCAAATGGGATGTCGCGCGCCGGACCGAGGCTGACCGCAAGTACGTCGTGGCCAACGCGGATGAAGGCGATGCGGGGACCTACTGCGATCGCATGATCATGGAAGGCGATCCCTTTCGATTATTGGAAGGGATGCTGATCTGTGCGCGGGCCATCGGAGCGGAGCACGGCTACATCTATTGTCGGCATGAATATCCGGCTGCCGCGCGGACCATTCGCCGCGCGATTGAGGCGGCGGAGGCGGCAGGACTCCTTCAGGTCGATGCGCGTCCCTTCCAGATCGAGGTCGTCCTTGGCGCTGGGTCGTATGTCTGCGGGGAAGAGACCGCGCTTCTCGAATCGTTGGAGGGTCGGCGGGGAGTCGTGCGGGCTAAGCCGCCCTATCCGGCTGTGGCGGGGCTCTACCAGCGTCCCACCATCGTGAGCAATGTCTTAACGTTTGCGACGGTCCCCAGCATTCTCGCCCATGGCGGGAGCTGGTTCGCGTCGATGGGCACGGATCGTTCGAAAGGGACCATCGCCCTGCAACTAGGGGGGAGAGTGAAGCAGCCCGGCCTCGTGGAAATTCCGTTTGGTGCGACGTTGCGGGAGGTACTCGATCAGTTTGGGGGAGGGATGCCGGTTGGCGCGCGGCTCAAGGCGGTGCAGGTCGGGGGGCCGTTAGGGAGCCTCTTCCCGTCGGATCGGTTGGATATCCCTCTCTGTTACGACGTATTTCAAGAGGCTGGGGCGATCTTGGGGCATGGCGGCATCGTCGTCTACGACGATGAGACGGACATGGTCGATCTGGCCCGTCACTTCATGGCCTTTACGGAACGGGAGTCCTGCGGGAAATGCGTCCCGTGCCGGATCGGCTCTACTAGGGCCCGTGAGATTTTGAATCGGGTCTACGAGGGACAGGGGACCGCGCAAGACCTGTCGCTGCTCACGGATCTGGGCGATACCATGCAATACGCCAGNNACCCGTGCAGATAGTGATCGACGGACAGCCGATTCCAGCGTCCTCAGGTGACACCATCTATCAAGCCGCGTGGCGTGCTGGGGTGGAGATTCCTGGACTCTGTGTGTCGGAGCACACTGCGCCTTACGGGGCCTGCCGCCTCTGTGTGTGTGAAGTCGAGGGGCAGCGTGGAGTGGTGGCGTCCTGCACGACACCCGTGCGAGACGGCATGATGGTGCGTACCGACTCCGACCATCTTCGGCGGTTGCGAAAAAATGTGGTGGAGCTGCTGCTGTCTGAGCAGCCAAAGGACCAGGTTCCTCCCGCGGCCTTGCAAGCCTTGGCCACGTCCTTGGGCCTGGAACGGGTTCGCTATGGCGAAGGGGCGACACGTGCGCTGGTGCGCGATGAGTCGAATCCGTTCTTCGCATTCGACAATAGTCGTTGCATCTCCTGCGCCCGATGTGTGCGGGCCTGCGACGAAATCCAAGGCACCTTTGCGTTGACCATGGTCGGCCGTGGCTTTGGGACACGTCCCATGGCCGGGGGGAAACTGGGAGAGGCACCGGGTAGCCATTTTGCCGAATCACCCTGTGTGTCCTGCGGGGCCTGTGTGAAGGAATGTCCCACCGGGGCGTTGGAGGAGAAGCGCGTGCGCGACGCCGGTGCGCCTACGGAGTGGGTAAGGACGACCTGTGCCTATTGCGGTGTCGGGTGCGTGCTCAATGCCGGCGTGCGGGATCGCCGGGTGGTCAGCATGGTGCCGGCCGACGACGGGCCAGCCAACCAGGGGCATGCCTGCATGAAGGGCCGCTTTGGGTGGACGTATACCTATGCAGAGGATCGGCTCCGGACGCCGCTCTTCCGGCAAGACCAACGGTGGCATCCGATCACCTGGGAGCGTGCCTATGATCTGGTGGCCCGAGAGTTCAGCCGTCTGAAAGAGACCTATGGGGCGGACAGCCTGGCGACGATCTCGTCAAGCCGTGGCACCAATGAAGAGAATTATCTGTTCGCCAAGTTCATGCGCTGCACGATCGGCACGAACCATATCGACAACTGCGCCCGGGTCTGCCATAGCGCCACCGTGACGGGGATGATGGAGACGCTGGGCGCCTCCGCGGCCACCAATTCCATCGCCGATCTGGATCACGCACACCTTATCCTGGTGGTCGGCGCGAACCCCACGGAATCTCATCCGGTGATCGGAGCCCGCATCAAACAGCTGCATCGTCAGGGTGTCCCGTTGATTGTCGTCGATCCCCGCCAGACCGAACTGGCTCGGCTGGCCGACCTGCACCTGCAACTCCGTCCCGGCACCAACGTGGCGCTGCTCAATGGCTTGGCCCACGTGATCGTCCGGGATGGGCTGCTTGACCGGCGATTTATCGAGGCGCGTACGGAGGGTGTGGCTGCATGGCTCGACACGGTGGCGTCCTGTACGCCGTCGGCCACGGAGGTGGTGACTGGCGTGCCTGCCGCGCATATCGAAGAAGCGGCGCGACGCTATGCGACGAGCGGGGCGTCGTTCTGTGCCCACGGCCTGGGAGTGACTGAGCATCGGTGGGGTAGTCATGGGGTAATCGCGCTCTGCAACCTGGCCCTCGCGACCGGCAACATCGGGAAGCCAGGAACCGGCATTAATCCTCTGCGTGGGCAGAATAATGTGCAGGGGGCGTCGGATGTCGGCTGCCTCCCGACCTATTTTTCAGGGTATCAACCCTTCGACGATCCCGAGGTGCTGAGGTTGCACGAGGCGGTCACGGGCAGACCGTTGCCGACCCGTCGCGGCATGAAGATCCCGGATATGTGGGATGCGGCGCTGGAGGGGCGGCTCAAAGGGTTGTGGATTATCGGCTACGACGTCGCGCAGACCGATCCCAATCTCAAACATGTCCATCAGGCGTTGCAGCGCGTGGAATTTCTGGTGGTCCAGGATCTGTTCTTTAGCCAGACGGCTAAGTTTGCGCATCTGGTGATTCCCGGCGCGTCGTTCCTAGAGAAAGATGGGACCTTCACCAATTTAGAGCGCCGCATTCAGCGTGTGCGCAAAGCCGTCGATCCGCCGCAGGGGGTGGTGCCGGACTGGCAGGTCGTGTGCGAAGTCTCGCGGCGCATGGGCTACCCGATGACCTACGCACATCCCAGCGAGATCATGGACGAGTTGGCCCAGCTTATGCCGATGTGGGCGGGCGTATCCTATGACCGATTGGAGCAGGCCGAGGGGCTTCAGTGGCCGGTGCCATCTCCTGAACATCAAGGCACTGCGCTCATGCATCAGGATCGATTTCCAAACGGGAAGGCGTGTTTTGTGGCCGTGGAGTATCTCCCGCCAGGAGAAGTTCCCACCGACGCCTACCCCTTCGTGCTGATCACAGGGCGTGTGCTCCAGCATTACAATTGCGGCTCACAGACGCGACGGACCGACATTCTACAGGTGGTCGATGCCGATGTCTTAGAGATGCATCCCGACGATGCTGTGAGGCTGGGGGTGCAAGAGGGCGAGGTGGTGCGTCTGGTCAGCGCGCGGAGCGAGGCGATGGTGCCAGTGGTGTTGAGCGAGCGCGTGACCCCGGGGTCTCTTTTTACGAGCTTTCATTTCCCGGAGACGTCGATCAACACCCTGCTGTCGTCCAGCGCAGATGAAAGTTCCAAGTGTCCGGAGTATAAAGTCTCCACAGTGCGGGTTGAGCGGATGGGGCCGGACAACGGCACCTCCATGACGCCTCGCAGTCACAGCAACCTTCAGCACCCCCATGTGCAGCTCATCAATTAAGACACTCGGTGCATGGCGATGAGGATGAACGAAGGACGCCTCACGTGAACATTGAGCCATTACACCCGGTGTCCACTGTTCCCCTCTTTGAGGCGTATGCGCCCGCACAAGTTGCGGCGCGGGTGCGGGATGTGGGCGTCGCCAAAGCCCGGTCTCCAGTGGCCACCACGCTGGCCTTGGCGGTGCTGGCGGGTGCGTTCATTGCGTTGGGTGCCTTGTTTTATGCCGTGACGATGACCGGGGTTGGTGGGGAGTTGCCCTTTGGCCCGAGCCGGGTCCTGGGTGGTGTCGCCTTCAGCCTCGGACTTATCTTGGTCGTCGTCGCCGGGGCGGAGCTGTTCACCAGCAACAATCTGATGGCGATGGCCTGGGCCTCGGGGCAACTTAGCTTGGGTGAGGTGGTGCGGAACTGGGTGTGGGTGTATCTGGGGAATCTTCTTGGTGCGCTGGGGATGGTGGTGTTGGCGTTGGCGGCAGACGTGCAGGCGCTGGGCAATGGGGCGGTCGGAACGACCTTCGTCGACATTGCACGCGCAAAGGTGATGCTGCATCCGGTGGCCATGGTGGGTCGAGGAATCCTGTGCAATGTGCTGGTCTGTCTTGCGGTGTGGCTTTGCCTGGCGGCGAGGACCGTGACGGATAAAATCCTAGCGATTCTCTTTCCCATCAGCGCATTTGTGGCCTGCGGATTCGAGCATTCGATCGCCAACATGTTTTTTCTTCCCATGGGGTTGGCACTGGATGCCACACACGATCCCATCCTCTCTCTTGGGGGCGCGCTCATGAATCTGCTATTGGTAACGCTGGGCAATCTGTTCGGGGGCACCGTGTTGGTGGGGTTGGTGTACTGGTTTGTGTATTTGCGACCGGGGGTGACGCCTGCGACGTCGTCAGACCCACACTAGCAGGATGCTGAAACAGGCCGCCAGCGGCGTGCTCGTGACGCGTCTCTCGTGAAGCGGGTTTCAGGGTTCAGATGGAGGGTTTCACGTTGAACGTTTCAAGTTTCATGTTTTCCCAACCTGAGACCTGAAATCTGGGACTTGAAACCTGAAACGTGAAACTCGAAGCAGTGACGACACCTTGTTGGACAAATTCAAGTTTTGTCGCAGCCTGCTAGTGTAGTGATTCATAAATAGCTTGACATATTATATAATACGGGTATCCTCTCCTCC
>CXWL01010057.1_pt1 | contig 31967 bp, 14 predicted proteins | sample 590931 | NCBI WGS metagenome assembly CXWL01 (sample SAMEA3498368, study PRJEB10139) | groundwater metagenome | biome: water well; material: biofilm material | place: Germany | collected 2015-04-27
GGTATTGGGGGGTTAGCCTCTCGACCATTTCGAGATTGTGGTTGTATAGCTCAGGAGCGGCCTCGCAGAGCAGCTGGATACATTCGGGCCGGGCGTGGAAGTCCGCAGGAAGCACCTCCACCGTCGTGGTTGGGCAGGCAAGGTGAATCGCTCGGACACATCGCGCGAAGTGGCCAGCGCCCTCGTCATGGAGGTCGTCGCGGGCTACTGCAGTGATGACGACATGGCGAAGCGCAAGCCGGGCGACGGCATCGGCGAGACGATCGGGCTCGTCAACGGTGGGGGGGTCGGGTCTGGCGGTTTCCACCGCACAGTAATGGCACCGGCGGGTGCATTTGTGGCCGAGGATCATGAACGTGGCGTGCCGCCTGGACCAGCACTCCGAAAGGTTTGGGCACCTGGCGTCCTGACAGACGGTTGCCACGCCGCTTTCGGCGACGATGTCGGCGGTGTGCGAAAAATCGCCGGACGGCAGCGGCCGCTTGAGCCAGGGCGGAAGCCGGCGCTTCGGTGCGCTTTCGGGAATTCGACCGATCACGGGTAGTTGCATCGCTTCTGAAGATAAGGGGTAGTCGCCGGAAAATCCACAGCTTTTGTTAAGAATGGTGTCCCATTCATCCGCCGCAGCGGATGGGCGGGGTCGTGACTGGAAAGGCAGCTGCGCAGGCTCAGTGGCACAATCTACGAAAGTGCCATCGTGCCGCGAATACCGATATAATACGCGAAGTGACAGCGGTTTTTCGATGACCCGAGGTATCGAGTTCACATGGCGAAGCCTGAATTGATCGAAGTTCTGCGGGAGCGGGTCCTGGTTCTGGATGGGGCCATGGGCACCGGCATCCATGCGCGCAGGTTGCCGCTTTTGGACTACGAAGGGCACGAAAACTGCGTGGACGTAGTTACGGCCAGTCGGCCCGATATCGTGCGGGACATCCACCGATCGTTCCTGGCCGTCGGTTGCGACGCGGTGATGACCAATACGTTTGGGGCGAACAAGATCGTTTTGAGCGATTTTGGGATTGCGGAGCGCACTTATGCGTTGAACCGGCAGGCCGCTGAAATCGCCTGCGCGGCGTGCCGCGAGTTCGACCGTTCGAATCAGCCGAGATTTGTGATTGGTTCGATGGGGCCGGGCACGAGGCTGCCGACGCTGGGGCAAACGACGTGGGACGCGATTCTGGACAGCTATACCGAACAGGCGCGCGGCTTGCTCGATGGCGGCGTGGACGCCCTTTTGGTCGAGACGTGCCAGGACCTTTTGCAGTGCAAGTCGGGATTGGTCGGGGCGCTCGATGCGATGCGTGAGAAGGGCCGCGAAGTTCCGCTGTTTTGCACCGTCACCATCGAGACCACCGGGACGATGCTGCTGGGCACGGAGATCGCCGCGGCGCTGACGGCCATCGAGGCGTTCGACAAAGTTTTGGTAATTGGGCTGAATTGTGCGACCGGCCCGCAGGAGATGAGCGAACACATCCGCTACCTCAGCGGAAACAGTGATCGATTCTTGCTGGTGCAGCCCAACGCCGGGCTGCCGCAGCTCGTCAACGGCGAGCCTTATTACGCCCTCACTCCCAAGGAGCTCACCCGGTGGCTGCTGGAGTTCATTGAAGTCGATGGGGTCAACATTGTCGGGGGCTGCTGCGGCACGACGCCGGAGCACATGGCAGCCGTGGTTGATGCAGTGGGGGTGCGCGCTCCCAAGCCGCGCCGCGTGGTCCGCGAACCCGCGGTGAGCAGCTTGTATCAGGCCGTGACGTTGCGTCAGGAGGCGGCGGTGCTGGCGATCGGCGAGCGCACCAACGCCAATGGGTCAAAAAAATTCCGCGAGTTGCTCGCGGCGGACGACGTGGACGGCATGGTGCAGATGGCCCGCGAGCAGGCCAAACACGGGTCGCACCTGCTCGATGTCTGCACGGCGTATGTTGGCCGCGACGAAGTGGCGGACATGACCGCTGTGCTCAAGCGTTTTGTCGCGGACGTCACCGTTCCGCTGGTCATCGACAGCACCGAGGTGAATGTCATTGAGGCGGCGCTCAAGCTGGCTGGCGGCAAGTGCGTAATTAATTCAATCAATCTGGAGGACGGCGAGGAGAAGCTCGGCAGGATTTGCGGACTGGCCAAGCGGCACGGAGCGGCGGTTATCGCGCTGACCATCGACGAAGAGGGGATGGCCAAAACTTGCGCCCGCAAGGTCGAAGTGGCTCGGCGCATCTTCGATCTGGCAACCGGGCGACACGGATTGAAAGCGGGCGACCTCATTTTCGATCCGCTGACGTTTACGATTTGCACGGGCAACGAGGACGATCGCAAACTGGGACTGGAAACGCTCGACGCCATTGCGGCGATTAAGGACGAATGTCCCGGCGTGCATACATTGCTGGGGCTGAGCAACATCAGCTTCGGCGTGAAGCCGCCGGTACGCCGGGTGCTCAACAGCGTGTTCCTGCACCACGCACGCGAGCGCGGCCTCGATGCGGCGATCATGCACGTTACGGGCATCGTTCCGTTGTTCAAGATCGATGAGGCGCATCGCCGACTGGCGGAGGATTTGGTCTACGACCGCCGGCGCGAAGGGTATGACCCGCTTCACGAATTACTTCGCGCACTGGAGGGCGTGGAGGTCGCGGATGAAAAAGCTGAGCGGCCCAAAAACGTCGAGGACCGGCTCAAACAGCGGGTGATCAACGGCGATCGCACCGGCCTGGAGGAGGACCTCGACGAGGCCATGCTCACTCGTCGCCCGCTGGACATCATCAATGACATTTTGCTTGACGGCATGAAGACGGTAGGCGACCTGTTCGGGGCGGGGCAGATGCAGCTTCCCTTTGTGTTGCAGTCGGCGGAGACTATGAAAGCGTCCGTGCGGCACCTCGAGCCGCACATGGATAAGACGTCCGACGCTGGCAAGGGATCGATCGTGCTGGCGACGGTGCGCGGCGATGTTCACGACATCGGCAAGAACCTGGTCGATATCATCCTGACCAACAACGGCTACAAGGTCTACAATCTGGGCATCAAGCAGCCCATCAGCGCGATCATCGAAGCCTACGAAAAGCACAGTGCCGACGCCATCGGCATGTCGGGCTTGCTGGTGAAGTCCACGGTGGTGATGCGCGAGAACCTACAAGTCCTCAACGACCGGGGCATGGATCCTCCGGTGATTCTCGGTGGTGCGGCGCTGACGCGCAAATACGTCGAGCAGGATTTGCGGCCTGAATACACCGGTTCGCTTTTCTACGCGAAGGACGCCTTCGCGGGGCTGCACTTGATGGGGCAGATTGCGGCGTCGCGCGGCGCGCCGCGCGAAAAGTTCAAAGTTCAAAGTTCAAAGTTCGAAGAAGATACGGAGGCCTCCGCCGTGGCGCATTCCAGCACGAATCAGCTCCCGTCCGCGCGGACGGAAGTCCGCGGCTCGCTGGAACTGCATGAAGAAGCGTCGGAGCGATATGGATATGTGCCGCCCAGGTCGAATATTTCGCGCGAAGAGCCCGTGCCGCGGCCGCCGTTTTGGGGTCGCCGCGTCGTCCAGCACATCGATCCGCGCGCGGCGCTGGCCTACCTCAACGAGAACATGATCTTCCAGGTGCAATGGGGGTATCGTAAGAGCCGTCGCAGCGTGGAGGAGTATGCGCGATTCATCAACGACGAAGTCCGACCCATTCTGAGGCGGATGCTCGATCAGTGCGAGCGTGAGAATATCCTGCAATTGAAGGCGATTTACGGCTTCTGGCCGGCGCAGTCGGACGGCGACTGCCTTATAATCTACGACCCCGACGACCGCGATCGGCAGTTAGTCACTTTCGAGTTTCCACGCATGGGCAAGCCGCCGTATTGGTGTTTGAGCGACTTTTTCCGCCCCGTGTCGAGCGGGGTGTTCGACGTGGCCGCGTTCAGCGTGGTGACGGCCGGCCGCCGGGTCAGCGAGGTGGCCCGCGGCTGGTTCGCTGCGGATCGCTACCAAGACTATTTGTACCTGCACGGATTGGGCGTTGAGTCAGCAGAGGCCCTGGCGGAGTACATTCACAAACAGGTTCGCGTGGAGTGGGGCATCGCCGACGCCGACGCCCGCGCGAAGCAGGAGATTTTCAAGCAGCATTACCGCGGATCACGCTACAGCTTCGGCTACCCCGCGTGCCCGCGCCTGGAGGACCAGGTCAAGCTCTGGCCGCTCCTGGACCCCGAACAAATCGGCGTTACGCTCAGCGAAGAATTTCAGCTCGAGCCCGAACAGACCACCACGGCCATCATCACCCACCACCGCCAGGCGAAGTACTTCAACGTGCGATAATCGAAGGGGATTTGAGCTGCCCGCAAAATCGCAGAAGCGTTCCTTCGGGTATATTTCGCGCAAAAAAATCAAGTTGATAGGCGCTGCTAATCAAACCGCGACGTGTGTGGTTTGGTTCCCTTTATTAATTCAATATGGTATCGGGTTCCATCTCGACTGACGGAGCCGTCGGAGCGAAAGTGGACGCCGATGGAGTCGGTGCGCTGCAAGGCGGAGATGGCGACCAGGCGGGCGACGGTGAGTTTGTTCTGCGTTTCCCAGCCGTTTACGTCGTCGAAGGTTTTGTCCAGGGTAAAGCGGCCCCAGAAGTCGAGGATTTCCACGGTTTCGCGCATCGGCTCTTCGCGGCGGACGATGCCGAGGTTGCGGCCCATGACGCTGGCAAGCGAATTGCTGATGTCGGCCAGGTCGAGCGCCGTGCGTGACGAGGCGGGAATTTCGCTGGTGACATGGACCGGCACCGTGGGAGCGTTGGGAGCGGCAGCGGCGTTTTTTCCGGCGGTCTCGCCGGCGATGCGACCGAATACCAGTCCTTCGAGCAATGAATTGCTGGCCAGGCGATTGGCGCCGTGAACGCCGCTGCAAGCCGCTTCACCGCAGGCGAGAAGACCGCTCAGCGTGGAGGAACCGTCGAGTTCGACGCCTACGCCGCCGATCATGTAGTGCGCACTGGGTCGCACGGGGATTAACTCGCGGGCGACGTCGATTTGGAAATCGGCGCACAACCGGGCGATGTGCGGGAATCTTGCGGCGAATCCCTTCAAGTGGCGCACGTCGAGGTACACGCAGTTTGACCTGGTTTTGATTAGATAGTCATGGATTGCGCGGCTGACCACGTCACGCGGTGCGAGTTCCGCGTCCGGGTGGTAGGCGAGCATGAACCGCTCACCCGCGCGGTCCAAAAGATAGGCTCCTTCACCGCGCACGGCCTCGGAGATGAGCGCGCGTCCCGCACCGGCCACATAGAGCGTGGTGGGGTGAAACTGCATGAATTCCATGTCGCGCAGCGCCGCTCCGGCCCGAAACGCGGCAGCGAGTCCGTCGCCTGTCGCGGTGGGCGGATTGGTGGTTTCGCGCCAGAGGTGTCCGCAGCCGCCGCTAGCCAGGATGGTCTGCCTGGCCCAGATGAGTTGGTGTCCATAGCGCGGGTGGTGGGTGACTGCGCCAAGACACCGCCCTTCGAGCGTCAGAAAATCGATCAAAAAGCATTGCTCGAAGATTCGAATCTGCGGTGACTCGAAGACACGCGCTTTCAGCGTACGCACTAGCTCCTTGCCGGTTTGGTCGCCGTGGCAGTGCACCACGCGCTTTACGGAGTGGCCGCCTTCCCTAGCCAGGGCTACGCTGCCGTTGACGCGATCGACGTCGAGTCCCCACGCAATGAGTTCTTCGATGCGGGCCGGGCCGTCGCTTACCAATTCCTCGACCGCTTCGACCCGGTTGAGCCCGCAGCCAACTTCCATGGTGTCCTGAAAATGCAATCGGATGGAGGCCTGGTCGCCCTTGGTCGCCACGGCGATACCGCCCTGGGCGTAGCGGGTGGCGGATTCGTCGAAGTCGTCCTTGCAGACCAGGATGACCTGGCCGAATCGGGCGGCTTCGAGGGCTGCCCGAGCGCCGGCGACTCCGCTGCCGATGACCAGCACTTCCGTAAATAGATTTCCAGTGCGGTGGGAATCAAAATTGGTGAGATATCGCCGAGAATCATAGCCAATGGTCATTGCCACAGCATCGTAAGCAGGGGGGTGCCGGGCCGCAATGAAGTCGCCGTCGGCAGGCACCGATAAACAAGAGGGCCTTGCGCCCGTACTATGCCCGCATGCAGACCATTTCTGGTTGGTTGGGTTTTGTTGCAAGTTCTTGCTTGCACAAACACTCTCGGTGCGCCCCAGGGTGAGAATGGTGCTTTCGATGCCGGAAAGTCCGCCAAACGCATCGTTCATCAATTTGATTTCGATGAGCGCGGCCAGGGCAACCTGGAAGAACTTCCCCGATACTGGACCCTGCTTCACGGCGAGAAGTTTCCGCGTTTTTCGCGGGGGGGGTTCGACGACACGGTGGGTCGGTCCGCGCCGCCGTCGTTTCATGTCGAAAGCATGGGTCGCAACGTCGCCTTTCAATACGATGGGCCGGAGATCCCGGTGCACTCGGAAAGCGAATATCGAATCGAGGGTTTCGTTCGGACGTCGGGAATGAGTGCGTCGAGAGTGTGTGTGAGCGCTCAGTTTCTTGATCAAGAGCGTCAGGCACTATTGGCGACGAGTCGGCGGACGCCGTACATCGCTCAGCCTTCGGGAGTCGAATGGGTTGGTTTCGAATTGCAACTTCCGGCGGCACCGGAGGGGGCGGAGTTTCTGGGTCTGATGGTCTGGATCTTGCAGGATTCCACATGGAACCTCGATCCGCCGGGCCAACATGTCTCCCTGGTGGACGTGGGGGCGGCGGCGTGGTTCGACGACATCAGCGTATACCGTCTGCCGAGAGTTGAGATCACCACTCGATCACCCGGTGAGATCTTGGATGAGCAGGGCGATTCCGCGCTTTGGGTCACGCTTGCGGATTCGCTGGATCAGCAAGTGGCTGCGCAATTGACCCTGGTGTCAGTCGATGGCACGGAGATCATGCGCCGTGAACTTCAGGGTTCCATCGGCGTGGCGCAGGCCGGCCGAATCGAATTGTCCGGACTGGAGCCGGGCCTGTACGATGCCCGGGTTGAAGTCATCGATCAGGGGAAGATCATCGTTTCCCGCTCTGTGCAATTCCTCAAGCAAACCCCGCTGGTGCCGGGAGCAAGCCGTCAGGCGCGGGCTTTTGGCATCGTGATTGATCCGAATGACCGGGCCGACCTGCCCACGGAAGCGGCGTTGCTCAAAAACCACACGGCCCGCTCCGCGAAGCTTCCCATTTGGCCGGCAATGGAAGGATTGGGCGATGCCTCCCATGCGGGGCGAGCGCTCGAACAATACTATCACGATCTCGTCAGCGACCAGTTCTTGCTTACCGGAACTCTGTACGCGCCGTCGGCGGATTCGCCGGTTGGCTCGCGAAATACGAGAGTTTCGCTTCTCGCCGTTCTGGCTGGCGATCGCAGTGTCTGGGAGTCGGAGATCGCCTCGGTGGCAGCGTCTGCGGCGAGTTTGTTTCGGTGGTGGCAGATCGGGGCGGATGGTCAATCCGTGCTCGAACAAACCGGGCCATTGAAGGAGGCTGCAGAGCAGTTGCGCAGCGCGCTGCGACAGTACATTACTGTGCCACGAATGGCTATGTCGATTTCTGCGAACGATGAAGCGAAGGGCGCGGCCTTGCCCGTTGAGCAAGTCACCCTGACCGTGCAAAACGCCGGTGATTTGTGGCAGCTACCAGAGCGAGTCAAGGCGCTCAAAGATCAGGGGTACGAGGAAGTTTCCGCCTATGTGCCGCCACTTGCACCAGAGCGGTTTGCGCGAGAGGCTCGGCTCGCGGAATGGGCTCGCAGACTTCTGGAGGTGCGTCATGCCGGGGCCGACGTGGTCTACATTCCGCAGCCGTGGAGAGGGCGCACGACTTTGCAAGGGACTGTGGTCGAGCCGGGCGAGGAGTATCTACTCTTGCGGACCATTGCGTCGTTACTGGGTGACGCAAAGCCGGGGCCGGTTGTTCCCATCGCCGAGCAGGTCAAATGCCTGACGTTTCGAAATGCAGGCCACGCGGTGGCGGCGATTTGGGATGACGCTCCGCCGCCGGGTGGTCGCACTGTCGCGATCCAACTGGGAACGGCCGGCCGGCAGGTGGATTTGTGGGGACGCGCCACTCCGTTGCCGCGCGACAAGAACGGGCGGCATATGGTAGCCATTTCCGCGACTCCCGTGTTGGTCGACCAGGTTGAGCCCTGGGTCATCGATTTTGCACGGTCGGTCTCGATGGAACCAGCGGTGATCGAGTCGGGTACCGAGCTGGTGCGTCAGGAAATTGTTCTGGACGGTGCTGCGGCGGCTTCCATAAGCGGGAGCGGCGTGCTGGTTCCTCCGCCGGGAATCGAGGTTTGGCCGCGAGCCTTTTCCTTCACGGCGCGTGCGGGAGAGCCGGTTCGAATTCCCATTCAGGTTCGATATCCGCATAATGAGTCGGCGGGTGAAAAAAAGTTCATCGCGAAGATCACCCGGGTGGAACCGGCGTATGATTTCGAGATTCCGCTGACCGTGAAAGTGCAAATGTCGGACATCGAGGCGGGCGGCCGGGCCATCATCGAACGCGGGGATTTGCTGTTGCGGCATACGCTTCGCAACCAGTCGCAAAGCACGGTCAGCTTTCGCAGTATCGCTGCCGTGCCGGGTCGGCAGCGTCAATATCGTCCCGTGTCGAATCTGGGTCCGGGGGAGACGCAGACGTTGGAATACCGCTTTCACGATGCGGAAAACCTGATCGGGCGACGGGTGAACCTCGCCCTTCGCGAACTCAATGACGGCCCACGGCAACACAATCTGGAACTCGTGGTACCGTAACGTCGCGAAGCGGCGACTGACCTGCTCCCCGGAACTTGATCCAGTCTTTGCGAGAGACTCTACTGCCCGTACAGCGGCCCAACAGATTTTTAGTGATCGTGCGTCGAGTGGTCTTCGTGGCCGACTTCGCGTCCGGCCGGAACGGCTTGATCGTGCGCGGCGGAATGGCCTATCAAGCTCGTGACCCACATGACAAAAAGTCCCATCGCCACGGCACCTGAGAGCTTGTGCCGGTCGTGAGCATGGAATTGAATTTCGGGCAGCAAGTCGGTGAGCGCAATAGCCAAAAACGTGCCCGCGCTAAAAGCCAGGGTGTAACCCACCAGCGTTGAATTATCCGCAACCGCGCCCGTGGTTGCGATGAATGCCAAGGCCCCGATGGGAACAAGCAGTGCGTAGACAACCTGGACCATCCAGAGCGTTTTTGTGCGGACGCCCGCATTCAGCAAGAGAACCGAAACCGATAGGCCATCCATGGGTTTGTGTATGAGCACCGACAAGAACACGGCGAGGGTTGCGTAGCCCGAGGCGTTGCCGCCGGAGACTGCCGCGATGGCGACGCCGTCGAAAAACGAGTGGATGGAAAGTGCGAGCACGCCCACCACGCTTCCTGAGCTGACCATGCCGTGGTGGCCGAGATCGTGTCCGTGTCCGTGGCGATGCTCATGGCCGTGCTCGCAGGGCCCATGCTCCTGTTGTTCGCCTTCCCCTTGTTTCGGCGTTTTCGCCGGTTCATGGCTGTGCGGGGCCAGATAGCGTTGAAGCAGGAACACCACCGCCACTCCGATCACTGCGGGCAGCCCAAACGAAGCGTGTATGTGCTCGGAGGACTCGGGAAGAAGGTGGAATAGAGCGGCCCCGAGCAGTGTGCCGGCGGCCATGCTTAGGTAAATCTGCAATTGAGCGTGCGTGGGCTTTCGGCATAGCGGCAGCGCCGCCCCCGCGAGTGAGAGCGCTGCTACGATGAGGGCATATACCATGCGGATTCCGTTCGGTCGTGTTCGTGTTCAGTATGCGCTGCGGTTGCTGCCATCGCAAGGTGATGACTGATCGGTTGCCGGAAGCGTGGACGTCCGACTCCTATTCGCTTGCTTGTCCGGCCAGCGCGAGTCGTTCATCCGCCGACTCGATCCAGAGGTCTCCCGTGCCGGCGCCGGCCGTGAACCCGCCGGCGAGGCGAAGCGGCTCAGGCCAGGTGTCCTGCGCCGCACGCAGCGCTTTTGCCGCGGCTTCGGAATCGCCCTGGGCGCGAGCCGAACGGGCGAGAATCAAATGATTGATCGACGGTTCGTCGCCAAGTTGCAACGCCTGCTGGGCTTCCTGGGCGGCGCGGGCGAAGTCTCCGGTGCGCAGATGCGCCAGTGCCAGAACACGCTTGGCCTTCGCGTCAGCCATCTTGCCGATTCGGTCGCCGTGCTTGGCGTCGTCCACCGCGCCCTGTAAATCGAGATGCCCTTCGAGTTCCATCTGGGCCCGAGCGCGCAGCACCCAGCTCCACGGATCGGCCGAGTAACACTGGATGGCATGGCCGATATGAACCATCGCATCGTCCTTCTTCAGGAATAGCTCCAATGCCGCCAGGTTTCGCCATGCCGCCGCGTGCCAGCGGTCCTCGGTGATCCCCGCCAGTTCAGTCCCTTTGCGCATGTACTCTTCGGCTTTGACGAGGTCCCCGGTCACTGCGTAGAGTGTGCCCAAATTGGACCAGGTGGAATACACGCCAGGATCGAGTTGCCTTGCCCGCTCCAGCGGAACGATCGCCTCTGCGTACCTTTCCAGCCGTCGCAGGGCGATTCCCTCGTAGCCCAGTGCCTTGATGTTGTCGGGATTTAAGTCGAGGATTTTGCGGCACGCCGCGACCGCCTGTTCCTGACTGGGCAGGCCGGCTTGCAGCGGGTTGGCCTTGAAATGTTCGAGCTTAAACCAAGCCAGCGTGAGCAAAGACTCCACGTTGGATGGGTCCAGATTCAAGGCTTTGGTCAATTCGCTCTCCGCGTTCAGCCATCGGTTGTTCGCAACATAGGTTTGCGCGCTGTCATACAACGATCGAATCTCCGCGCGGCGCCGCGCGGCGCTCTCTTTCGTCCAGAACAGCACCGACACCACCAGCAAAAGCACCGTCCCCACGGTGATGACCGGAGCTTTGTGCCGTCGCACGAACTTGAACGTCCGCTGGGCGATGTTGGGTCGCTTGGCGACGATGGGCAGATCGCTGATGTACCTCCGCAGGTCATCGGCCAGCGCCTTCCCGGTCTCATAACGCGCCTCGACTGACTTCTCCAGGCACTTCATGCAGATGGTATCGAGCTCCGCCGGAACGTGGCTGTTGATCTTGCGCGGGCGCAGCGGATCGCGGCTGATGATTGCGCTGAGGATCTCCGTTTCATCGACGCCGGGGTAGGCCGGGCGAAAACAAAGCAACTCGTACAGCGTCGCCCCCAGCGAGTAGATATCCGTTCGATAATCGACTCGTACCCGCTTGGCCATTGCCTGTTCGGGGCTCATGTAACGGAGCGTTCCGACCAGCGAACCGGTGCGGGTGACGGATTGCTCGCCGACGCTCTTGGCCAGTCCGAAATCGGCGAGCATGATTCGCCCGTCGGTGGAGAGGATCAGGTTGGCCGGCTTGATGTCGCGATGGATGATTCCCTGCGCATGGGCGTATTGCAGCGCCTCCGCGGCATCGGACATCCAGCGAGCCACCTGCCGGAAGTAGGAACGGCCTCGCGCGCCGCCGCCGCCCGCCATCGTGCCATCGATGGACGCTTCGGCCGCGGACACGTCCGTGCCGGTGGCATGAGACTGCGCCGGCATGGAAAGGTCGGCCATGATTTCGGCGAGTTGTGCGACAGTTGGATTGTTCACTCCTTTTTCCGCGAAACGGCGAATGAGGTCGTTGAGCGGCTCGCCGATGACCAGTTCCATCGCATAGTAGTGCGCGTCGGCCGATTCGCCGAAGTCGTAGATGGGGATGATATTGGTGTGGTGCAACCGCGCGGCAGCCGTCGCCTCACGCCGGAAGCGCTGGACCGCGGAGGGACTGGCCGACCCCACCATCGCGGGCAGTACCTTGAGCGCCACCGTTCGATTGAGCTTGGTCTGAACGGCACGGTAAACGATCCCCATGCCGCCCTGCCCCAGCACTCCGGTGATGGTGTACCCGTCGATGCGCGGCGATTTGGAAGGCGTGCCGCCGCGCTGCGACGTGATAATCGTCGGCGCATCCGACGTGGCGACCGTTTGATCGGTGTTGGATTTCGCAATGCCTTCAGGAGAGGCGGCGATGGTCGGAGCTTGCGATGTGGAGACCGTTTGGTCGAAGTTGGATATCGCGCTGCCGCTCCGAGAGCGAAATTGCTCGAACGCACTGCGGCAGCGTCCGCAATCGCTGAGGTGCCCTTCGGCTTCGAGGCGTTCCAAACCGTGTATGACGCCGCTATCAAGATCCTCAATCTCTTTGGGCGTCAGGCATCGCATGTCAAAAAGTTACTTCGTAGAACGTGAAAAGTCGAACCACCGAGGCTATTGCCCAGCCTTCGTCATCAACCGCCGTGCTGCCAGCACTTGCCGTTGGATCGTGCGGGACGCGAACAGCGGACGCCCTTCTTGGTGATGGCGGAGCACTGTTCCTTGACCGTCGTCGGTTCGACTGCTTTCGCCATTGCGATACATGGAGGCGGCGGGCTTGGAGGCGGGCCATCAACCACGCGATTCTGGCTCACCAACTCCTTGAGCGAGGCAATTTCACATTCCAATTCAACAATGCGGGTCTGCGTCTCGAATTCGTCCAAGTCCAGCACCATCGGCGGGTGAAAAGAATCATCCCGGTCAAATCCATTCGCGGCTCCGTCCTCCAGCCGCGCACACTTTGATCGCCATCGCTCGACGTTGGTTCGCGTTGTTTCGAGTTCCGCCGACAGTTTCCCGTTTTTGCTTTCCGCTTCGGAAAGGCGTTCAAGCGTCCGGGTTTCCGTCTTAGCCAGCGCCGCATTTTTGACTTTCAACAGCCCTCGTTCCCGAATCCCCAGCAATGAGCCGGCTACGAATCCGCCGCAGAGCGCAAATGCGGCGAAAACGAGAACCGTCAGCCAGGGAATGTTTTTTCGTTCCATGCCAGGTTTACGTCGCCAAACCAAACTCACCCTGCCATCCGGCGAAGTACGCATCAGAAAACTGCATTTGCATTCGTTCAGTGCGATCCATCGCAGCGGCCAGGTCGATGAGCCGGCAGCGCATCTCCGGGAATTCCTGATCCAGAATCGACTTCGCAGTCATCCCATGTCTCCCAAAAGCGATCAATGGCACGTGAATCCGTTATTATTCCGCTAAGCGGCCTGCTTGTGCAAGTTTGCGCGCCGGATGCCCGCTCTCCAACTTGATTTTACGAGATCGGGTCGCGGCTGCCTCGAACGAGCACCCGCGATATACTGGCGATGGAGCGCCCGTAGCTCAGTAGGATAGAGCACCGGTTTCCTAAACCGGGGGTCGCAGGTTCGAATCCTGCCGGGCGCATGTTCGGCCTTTCATTTCACCGCGTGTGTCCGTGTGTATAGACTTCACCGATGCAGGAAGCTTGGCAGTATATGGGGTGGGCCTTCGGCGCTCTTTGGATTGTGCTGGCGGCCATCGCCGCGGGCCATGCGGTCTGCAACAAGCGCGACCCCCGCAGCGCAGCACTTTGGGTCCTGATTAGCGCCACCCTTCCCGTGGTGGGTCCCTGGTTGTACTGGGCCCTGGGCATCAACCGCGTCCGGCGCAAAGCCATCCGCAAGCTCGGTCGCCGCGGACGCCCCTTTGAGGCCTATGACGCGGCGATCGTCTCCGCGCCTGCGACCTATCACGAGTTGGTGGTCCATTTGCATCCGCTGCGCACGGTGGCCGACCGCGTCGCCCGTCTGCCGCTACTGGAGGGCAATAATATTGAACCGCTTCACAATGGAGAGCAGACTTACCCGCGCATGCTTGCTGCGATTTCCGGTGCGCGGCGCTCGATCACGATGGCCAGCTATATTTTTGATTATGACGACGTGGGTATGGAGTTCGCCCGCGCGCTGGGAGTGGCCGCACGCCGAGGAGTGAGCGTGTATTTGCTGGTGGACGGCATCGGCGCCTTGGGGAACTTTTCGCGCGTCGGTCGTATGCTGCTCAAGTCCGGCGCGAAGGTCACGGCGTTTGTCCCGCTGCACTTGCCGTTTGGCCGCATCCGACTCAACCTGCGCAACCATCGCAAAATGATGGTCGTCGATGGTCGTATCGCCCATGTCGGGAGAATGAACATATCGGCCCGCCACTTGATGACCCGAACGCACGATCCCAGGCGGGTCGAGGACTTGCATTTCGAAATCACCGGACCGGTTGTAGCCGAGGTTCAACATACGTTTTCCGAGGACTGGGCGCTGGCCACCGATGAGGTGCTGTCCGGTGAGGCTTTTTTTCCCCCGCTGGCCCCCACGGGCAACGCGCTGTGCCGCGGCATCGCCAGCGGCCCCGACGAGGATTTCGAAATCAATCACTTGATGTTTGCGGCGGCCTTCGCGGCGGCCCAAAAGTCGATTCATGTGATGACGCCGTATTTTGTTCCCAGCTCGGCACTCATCATGAATATGACCATGGCCGCACTGCGAGGGGTGGAGGTAAAACTCTGGCTTCCTACCCTCGTAGACATGAAGTTTATGAAATGGGTCGCGAATGCCTACCTGCAGGAACTGCTCGAAAAGGGCATCCGTGTCTTTCGGCTTCCGCCTCCGTTCGTGCACACCAAGCTGATGATTGTCGATGAGCGCTGGTGCCTGTTCGGATCGGCCAACATGGACCCGCGGAGCTTGCGCCTGAATTTCGAATTCAACGTCGAGGCCTACGATCCGGGCCTGGCGTCGAATCTACATCGCTGGCTCGATGGACGCGTCGCAACCTCTGCAGAGATCACACTGGAACAGATCATGACCAGGCCAACCCTGGCGCGCCTCCGCGACGGGGCGGTCAAGATGTTCTCGCCGCACCTATAGCGAGGCGATGCCCAATCCGAAGCGCCGGAGGCACGACGGATGGGTTTGACGACTCGCGAGTTGTTTCTTGGGATTCGTATCAGGAATGAAAATGACAGAAAAGCCCGCGTTCGAACCCTATCCCTGTGCTCGTTGACCACCTGCGGTCATTCGCATACGTTCAAGTTCGAGATCGGACCTTGCGGCGAAAGGCAAGTTTTCGAGCTGTGCTATTCGGTCTTCGTAATTCATAGGGGCCTATCATGCAGGACATTTTGCGGCGGCTTGGCGTTGAATCCTCGAACCCCGGCGGCTTCTGCGGCGAGTGGTTGGGATCGGGCGAGAAGCTCGTTTCCTATTCGCCGATCGACGGCAAGGCGCTTGGCTCTGTTACACAGCTCACTGAGGCCGAATACGAGCGCGTCGCCGGCAAGGCGCAGCAGGCATTCTTGAAATGGCGAAATATTCCCGCACCCGTTCGCGGCGAAACCGTTCGCCGGCTCGGCAATGCCTTACGCGAGGTCAAACGCGAACTCGGTACGCTGGTCACGCTGGAGATGGGCAAGATTCAGGCCGAGGGCGAAGGCGAAGTGCAGGAGATGATCGACATTTGCGATTTCGCGGTCGGTCTCTCGCGTCAACTCTACGGCATGACCATGCCCTCCGAGCGGCCGGGCCACCGAATGTTCGAGCAGTGGCATCCTCTCGGTGTCGTGGGCGTGATTTCCGCGTTCAATTTTCCGGTGGCCGTGTGGTCGTGGAATACGGCCTTGGCGGCGGTGTGTGGCGACTCATCGATCTGGAAGCCGTCGTCGCAAACGCCTCTCACGGCCGTGGCCTGCACGAAGATCGCCGAGCGTGTCTGCCGCGAGACCGGTGCCGATCCCGCGATATTCAGTCTGGTCATCGGCAAGGGCAGCACCATCGGCGACCGGTTGCTGCACGATCATCGCATTCCACTGGTGTCGGCCACCGGCAGTTGCAAGATGGGTTATCGAGTCGGTGAAGTCGTCGGCAAACGATTGGGCCGCACGATTCTGGAGCTTGGCGGCAACAATGCCATCATCGTGACACCCGAAGCCGATCTGAAGCTCGCCGTGCGCGGCATCGTCTTCGGCGCGGTGGGCACGGCCGGTCAGCGCTGCACGTCAACCCGGCGCGTGATCGTTCACGAGTCGCTTCGCAAGACGCTCATCGAGCAACTCATCGCCGCATACAAGCAGGTTCCCATCGGCAATCCGCTCGAACCGGGCACGCTCATGGGACCGCTCATCGACACCAAGGCCGTGGACACCATGATGCAGGCCGTGCGGCGGATCAAGGAAGAGGGCGGGGAAATTCTTTATGGCGGCCAGAAGCTCGAAGGAGAGCGTTACCCCGGCGGCTGTTACGTCTCGCCGTGCATCGCATCGGCGCGCAATGAAATGAAGATCGTGCAGGAGGAGACCTTCGCACCGATTCTCTATGTCATCCCGTACAAGACACTCGACGAGGCTCTGGCATTGCACAACGGCGTGCCACAGGGACTAAGCTCAGCCATCTTTTCGCGGAACATCCTTGAGACGGAGCGATTTCTCTCGGCGGCCGGGAGCGATTGCGGCATCGCCAACGTCAACATCGGCACCAGCGGTGCGGAAATCGGCGGGGCGTTCGGCGGCGAAAAAGAAACCGGCGGAGGCCGCGAATCGGGCTCCGACTCATGGAAAGCCTACATGCGCCGTCAAACCAACACGATCAACTACACCACGGAGCTGCCCCTCGCCCAGGGCATCAAGTTCGGCGAGTAATTTCGCAAGGCCGTGCGCAACGTATAGTGGTCCGCCCTTCAATTGGGGTGATAGAAAAAGGGCCGTCCCGCCGGGACGGCCCTTTTTCAACTTCAAATGCTTAGACGCGGAATGCCGCGTGACTACCTCATCATGCTAATCATGGCAAGGCAAAGTGCACGGATACGGGCGGCCTTGAAACGCGCTCACGACCCAGGCAATGTCAGAAAAATCGATCTGACCATTGGGTACGCAGGGATACAGGTCATACGTTTCCAGCGGAGAGATAAAGGTACCCCTGAACGCCTGCACGAGGTAGGCAATGTCCGCGAAATCAACGATGCCGTCGTTGTTGAGGTCGCCCCAGAGATAGGTGGCGTCGGAACCCGGTGCAGACTCGAATGTGCCGCACTCAGCCACAACATCGTACGTGCTGCTGGGCACGATATCGGGATCGTGCACCAGGATCGTTCCCCAATCGGCTGCCGTCTTGAAGACGCGAGATCCGATGGGCACCAGCGCGCCGTTGTCATCCACCCACTGCAACAGGCATGGCCAATTCGGTGATGTGACCCGCAGGGCAACCGGGGCGACATCATTGCCGTTGGGTTGCGGAGTCACACGAATGTGCCGGCTGCTGATGGCCTCGACGTCGGGTGCGATGGGAATGGCATTGCCGACGCAGAGGCCGGTCAGGCACGCGTCGAGCGTGGTGCAAATGTCTCCATCGTTACACAAGACTCCGGTGGGCGCGTAGCGAGGCATGCACACGCCGTTTCCATTACAGGCGTCCGGCTTGTCGCATTGCGTTGTGCTTTGATTCCCGCAGGAGAAGCCGGGACCCTCAAAGTTGGGATCGCAAAGACCGCCCCCATCGCATGAATCGGGGTTATCGCATTCGGTGTCCGTGGGACTGCCGCAGGGCAAACCCAGCACTTCCGGCGGATGCGTGCACAAGCCGGCGAGGCAGAGGTTCTTGGTGCATTGGGCGCCGTCGTCGGGGCATTCGATTCCGTCCGTCTTGTAGTTGACCTCGCAAACGCCCAGGCCGTCGCAGGCATCGGGGCTGTCACACTCGGTATCGCCGGGGTCGCCGCACGCGGTCCCCTCCGCCATCGAGGACCACTCGGTGGAGGAAATCTCCGGGATGCATGCCTGGCAGTCGTTTTCCGGATTCCGCTCGCCGGCCAGATAGCAAACCCCATCGATCAGACAATCGCCCGCCGGTCTGAGGTTGAGCATGATGTCGCCCTTATTACTTCCAAACCCGGAAACCCGGATGAAATAATCCTCGCCCTGGATCGTGTTGAAAACCAGCGCCGAGTTCAACGCCGCGCCACTGTCATCGTCGCAAGCAAGTTCAACGCCTCCGTTGAGCACGCATTCACTGAAAATATTGAGCACCGGATCGTTGACCGGCAACAGGTTGCTGCCGGTGGTGCTCACGAACACCACGCCGTCGCAATCGGCCGTGTAGGTAAACCAAATATCCGAATGTGTGTCGATTTGGCACGACGCCGTCCCCGCGTCATCGCCGGCTGTGGCATTGGTGCTCACGTTTTGTCCGACCACGGCGGGCACCGCAAATTCACACTGGTCATTGCATTGTGGATCCACGACGCCGGCGCATACGCCGGTTGTGCAAGTGTCGAAGCCGATGCCTACTCGGCCCGTCCCGGTGCATGCATTGCCATCGTTGCAAAGACTCCCGTCCGCAAGGCTGGTCCAGCCCGATGTGCTGACGGCGGAGTCGCATTCGGCACACGTGTTACCTGGTTCGAGGTTGCCGTCAACGTAACAGGCCGAGGCGATGAGGCAGCGCCCGGCATCCAGTGTGTTTTCGCAAAGGTCCGTGGTTTCGTTGCAAGTGTCCGTTGTGCAGGTCAGTGAATCGGCGCAGTTGTGCGGCGATCCGCTGCCGCAAACGCCGCCGGTGCACCGGGTGTTGTCGGTGCAGAAGAGCGAATCGTCGCAAGGGGTGTTGTTGGGAAGCGTGTTGACCAGGCAGGTTCCCGCACCGTTGCAGGAGTCCGCGGCATCGCACGGTCCGGTGGTTGCGCTTCCGCAGGGCGTGCCCGTCGGCTGCAAATTCGCCAGGCAGATTCCCGCGCCGTTGCAGGTGTCCGCGAAATTGCAGTCGGTGTGGATGGTGCTTCCGCAGGGCGAACCCGACGGAAGGATATTAGACTGACACTGTCCTGCGCCGTCGCAAGTATCGGAAAGATCGCACTGCGCATTGGCGGGGTTGCCGCAGGCAAAGCCCGAAGAAGAGTTCGCGTGCGTGACGTCCCCCGTGGTCGTGTTGCAGCTATCGTCGGTGCAAGCATTGCCGTCGGAGATGGTCTCCAGGCGCGTCGGCAAGTTCGGGTCGTTCCGATCGCAGCACTGCGTGGACACGTTGTAATTCGGACTGTTGACGCAGCTTCCCTGAGCGTCGCATGTGTCGTCCGTGCAGAAGTTGTTATCGTTGCATTGCGCACTGTCTGTGCAAAGGACCGTGATGCGTCCGGGCGTCACCAACAAGGGATTGATCTCGTCGTTGTTTTCGTTGGCCAAAAAGGTGATTCCCTGTCCGGGAATGAACCCAATGGTAAACGTGCCGGCCGCGTTGGCCGGAACGTCGATCGCGACACTCCCCGAGTAATAGACTGATCCGCCGTCGAAGGCTAAATCGCCTGCTCCAAGGGTCGCTCCCCAACGATAATTGAGGGTGCTGGTGTCCGTAGCGGCAGCCTGTACGGTGAGTCCAAAAAATACAAAGTCCTCTCTCTGTACGTTGATCCAGGCCTTTGTGCACTGAAGGTTCACGCCCGGGCCGGGATCCATGTCAGCGCACGTTGGCGAGCCTACGCCTGCGGGTTCGCCATATGCGGTGCGACAGAACGTATGCCCGGTCGCATTGACGCTCGGACATGTAATCGCCGCTGGAGCAAGTACGCCGGAGGATCCGCTGGAGTATCCGGCGCTGTTAAGCTGTGACTGGTACGTCTTGAGCGCGCTGGGTGCGTAGTTCTTGATTTTTATTTCCATGATGACGGTCTGACCGCCGCCCGTCAGGCGAATCTCCGTTCCCACAACCGAGTGAGTTCCCGTTGCTCGGACGGGCTGCATCACAAACTCGGCAGCATGTGCCAATCCAGTCCAGGATGCCGCCGCAAAACAGCCCACTACCAACAATGATTTTTTCATCGATCCATCCTCCCGAAGCCAAATACGAACAAGTTAGACATTGATCTGTCACCCCTCCACAAGGCAGATGCCCCTCAATGAGATTCTCATACACGATTTTCGGACTTTTGTCTAGATGCTACGCCGTGTTGTTGCGAGGATTTTTGCCTGAAAAATGCCTAAGTGGGGGATTTGCGGGAAAAATACCCAAACCGCCAAAGGGCATATCACCAGCAGGGGCCAGGACAAAGCGAGCTTTCTGTATAGGACTGGCCTCTGAAAGCACTCACGTCACCAGCAATGTCGGTGAAGTCGATGATTTGATTGGGGACGCAGCCGAAAAGATCGAGTCGATACAACGGCTGTGCAGTGGGCAGGGAACGAAAACCATCCACCAGTGCGGAAATATCGGAAAAGTCCACGATGCCATCCGGTTCGCCCACCGCCGAGGTTCGTGAGATCACGTCGCCCCAACGGTGCATCGTTGCCGTGGCGCCGGTGCTCAAAACCGCACGCCCCGGCAGACCGCAATCCGCCTCGACCGTGTACGCAATCCCCGGCGCAATCTCGAACCCTGAAACGTATACCGTTTCGCCCCACTGCGCCGGAGTCAGCCAGGCCGCGCCGGCCGGATCGTCCACCGCGAAAGCCACGTTGTGAGCGCCCGTGGGGAACCCAACGTACTTTGCCGTTCCCAGCGGGCATTGCGCCTTGATTCGCAGCGCCATGGGAATGGAGGCACCCGTTGGTTCTGGCGCGATCGCCAGGTAACGGGACCCAGCCGCGGCGGTGAACGGCGTCAGGCATCCGCAGGAAAGGTTGGGATCATCGCACGCGGATGGAACACTGCACGGGTTGCCGAAGCTCATGCACCCCAGTAGCGAATCGCAGAACTCTGGGCCATTACAAAACACACCATCGTCAGCGCATGCACTGTCGTTTTCCAGGTGTAGACACCGCCCGGCCGGATCGCATGAATCAACAGTGCAAGCAAGCCCATCGCCACACTGAGTGTCGTCCACGCACTGGGTGGGGAAGGTAAGCTGAGCGTATCGTCCGATGTCCGCCGCACCCTGATCGACCCCGCCATTGGAAAGCCAGCCTTGCATCGGCGTGCCGGGGAAACCCATGCGTGTCCGATGAAGGAATTCCCAGGGATTTTCAACCGCTACCGTGCCAAGATACTCCGGGGCCTGAACGGTGCCGAAATTGATGTCCGCTCCCACCAAACCGTGGCAGCTCCCGCACTGCGAAATGGTACCGCCGGTGAAATAATTGACCTCTCCCGCAAGGGGATCGCCCAGAAATGCATTCGTGCCCGGCTCAATGTAGTCATCGCCATCGACGGTACCCAGAAGCACAAAGGCCACGAGGTCATTGATCGATCCATCGGAAAGGACGGTTCCGTAGTCGTGCCCGTTGAGTATGCCCGGCCCACCGGCATTGCTTGGCGGACTCCTGAGCAAGTTGAACATATCGGCCGCCGCCAAAGTCGTGTTGAGGATTCCCTCAAAGCCGGTGCGATGGGGACCTGCGCCATACTGCCCCGACACACCCTTGTAGTCCCATCCGTGACATTCCTTGCACCGCCATGTGGTTCCCCCGGCCGCGGAGTTGCTCACCGGATCGGGCCGAAATGCCCAAAGGGGATGGTCGCTGGTGGGCTCACTGACTGCGACCTGCGACCACCAGCGGTCATAGAGACGCCCTCCGCGAATGGGATCGCCGCTTGTCTCGCACGAATCGGGAATGAGGTTCGAATTGGTGTCGGACTCCACGCCGCACGCGATGTCCACGGCGTCGTCAGTGTTGTTCAAGTTGCAATCGTTTTGAATCGGATCAGGCGAACAGGACATGGTCATCAATGCAGCGCCCTGATCGCCGACGAACCCGCCCACGCGAACCAGGTAGGAACTGCACGCGGTGACTGGAAAATCGAGGATCGACTGCACGAAACAGCCGTTGTCGTTGCAGCCGATCGCCGATGGAACGGAGGGGCATGAGCAGCCGTTGTACGCAGTCACGACGGTATCAAACCCGCTGGCGCATAGATCGACGGTTGCGGTTCCCGAGCACGAAGCGGTGTAGCAGTACCAGACGTCCGAGCCAACGATATTGAGGATGGGATCGCTATTGCAGGCGACAACCTCATCCGGTCCGTCGGTGAGTGCGCCGGCCGTATCCAATGCGATCGTCTCGTCGCCGACTGGAAGTGCGTTGAAACAGCGGTCGTTTGCCGGTCCCGGCTCGATGCGGCAGAAGGGATCGCACCCATCGCCGGGATTGGTATTGCCGTCATCGCACTGTTCGCCGGGGTCGATCGCTCCGTTGCCGCAATTCGTTCTCAATTGCGGAACCATCCGAAATACACTGCCGGAATAGTCGACGAGGTAAAGTTCGCCTGCCGAGTCTTCTCCGAAGGAAACGATGGAGGTGAGCGATCCTTGGTTGGGGGCAAGGTCGGCGGTCCAATCCTGAAGATCGGTGATTACGCCGCCCTCAAATCGAAACGATCGAACGCTGCCGGTGCAGGAATCTGCGTAGAAATAAGCACCCAGCAGGTTGGGAAGCGCGCAGCCTCGATACACAAAACCTCCGGTGATTCCGCACTCCCCGCCTTGTCGCGTGTGCACGAATTGCGGAAGCGTCAGTGTGGGTCCGTTGCATGTGCACCCGGTCAGTCCACTGCAATTCGTTCCCTCCATGCAGCGCCAGCCATAGTTTTCTCCGCCGCTGCCGGTGACCTCTTGGATATCGACTTCGTCGTGCAGACTCTGGCCTCGATCCGCGATATACATCCGGCCCGTTCCGCGGTCGAAGCTGAACCGCCACGGATCGCGAACGCCCAACGACCAGATCTCATCGAGAGGCAGGCCCGGCTCGATGAATGGGTTGTCCAGTGGGACGTACGTCGGGGGAGCGTTGACATCGAGCCGTAGAATCTTCCCGCGCAGCGACCCCGTGTCCTGGCCGTGATTCAATGGATCGTTGGAAGCGCCGCCATCTCCCACCCCAACGTAGAGGAATCCGTCAGACCCGAAAGCGATCTGCCCGCCGCTCCTGATGGTCGAGGACGGTCCTATGGTCTCCAGGATTGTTGCACTCGCCGGGTCGGCCAGGTTCGCGTTCGGCGAAACGTTGTAGCGGGCGACGACCAGCGACCCTCCGGTGTTTGCGTAGGCGACGTAAAACCGTCCGTTGGCGGCGTAGCCCGGATCAAAGGCCATGCTGAGCAGGCCGTTATCGGGACTCGTGTTTACCAGCGAAGCCAGGTTCAAGAACGGTGTCGCCAGCACATTTCCGTTCGAGAGAATTTTGATTTGTCCGGTCTGCTCAACAAGGAACAATCGTGAGTCGTTTGCCGTGGAAGTCACTTGAACCGGGCGATCCAAACCAGTCGCAACCAGGTAGCTGGCGGGAGTGAAACTCTCGCATTCATCGGGAATCGTGTCGTGGTCGCAGTCAACACTGGTGCCGTCGGCGATGTCGATGCTGTCGGGCACGCCGTTCCCGTTGCAGTCGGCTGGACTCAGGATGGGGCCTGTCGTGCTGCCCGACACGTCGCTGGGGATGCCCGGTCGGAACAAGCCCAGGGTGGCCGTCGTCGTTTGCGGTTGCCGGTTGATGTCGAATCGAAAATTATAGAGCGTTCCCCATCGCAGCGCATTGGCATCGGGATTCACGCTGAAATCCTGCGTGGACCAGGTAATGACGCCGTTGCTCACCGCAGCAGTCCAGTCCAGTCCGCTGAAGGGTTCGCCGCTATGGTAGTCCACGTCGTGGAAGCCGATGTTGGCAATCGTTCCGGTGGGGTCGAAGGGGATGGAAAAGGACTTCGCGGAGCGGTGCGAGTTCAAGTTCTGTACCGCGTATTCGTAGTGCCACCAGCCTGACCCCAGATCGCTTACCTTTGCCGCGAGAATGAAGAGTCCCTCGCCCGCGACTTGAAGATCCGTCTCGCGTACGGTGGCATCCGAATCATTCCATGCACGGATTCCGGGCAGTGTACGCTGCGTCGTTCCTGCGAGGTCGATGAACCATGACGTGCCATCGGTGTCAACGGTGACGACGCGGTACGAGGCGTTGTTGTTCTGGTTTCCCCATGCCGCATCATCGGCGGATACGTATTGGCTCTCGATGTAGTACTGGCCGCCGCCGTTTTGTGAAGGGTCGAAGTCGGAGTTGCGAACCTGAAGACGTCGCGCAAGGATCCCCGAATAGGGAGGATTCGACGGTGGATATGGAAATACGCCGGTGTCTGCATCCACCTGCCACTTGGGGCCAAGGGGGTTTTGCGTTCCATTCAAGGATGCCGAATACGGGTCCGAACAGTTCACGCCCAGGTGCGTACCATCGGTCGCTTGGCAATTGGTGTTGCACAGCGTGCTGGACAGTGCGTAAAAACCGTGCTTGAGCCAGCTTTGTCCGATCTGTTCGAATCTCCCGCTCTTCAGACGAAACATGTTCTGTGCGATGACCGGGTGCTGGTTGTTGTTGGGAAACCAGTTGAGCCACTCATCGCCGATGTTGCAGGAGTAGGTGCCGATTGCGAACGCGGAAATTCCGCCTGAGCTGCCATAGCTTGCAACTTGATACAAGCTCCCGACGATCACGTCGGGGCCAATCATAGCAGCAGTTTCGCCTGCGATTGGTTGTGCATCGATATCAACAACGATATCGAGGGGTTCTTGATCGATGGGATCTTGCGGAGAGGTGATGGCCGGGAACGCAACCGCGAACACCGCCGCGAGAAAGAAAAGGAAAAGCGGAAACATCGGTTTCGGCGATTCCGTCGTAAATCGCTCATTGGATTGCCCGCATCGTGCGTATCTTGTCCCGATGCGGAAACCCAATCGAGGCCGACACAAATCAAACCGACTTTTCGTCACGCTCTTCTCCCCCGGGAGTTGACGAGCTTACTTTATCCGCAAATCGGTTTTTTTTCAACGACGACGAATTTCGCAAATCGGCGTGTTGACCGAGGCGAAATCCGATTGTTTTTCGGATGTAACTAAGTGTAAGTTGCACGATTAGTGTGTATGTTTGCGCGGGCCTGGCGAATTGGGTAATTTTCTGACTTGCTGGCCTATAGTTTTGGAAATGTATTGACTGGGGGAGTTGGTTTTGGTAATATCGGCCCAATCGAGAAGTCTGCAAGGTCATTGAGGTGAAGGCGAAAGTACTGTTTTTCGCTGGTTTGCAAGAACCTGTCTGACCGTGGCGTCTTCGATTCGCTCGTAACGACTGCTTCCAATTCTCGGAGCGTCGAAATGGGTGAGTGGTTTTGCGGTTGTTGTGCAACCGTCCCATCTGAATGACCGCGAGCGAAGAGATTCTTCGCTCGTGAATGGATGTTGAGGCGTCGCCAAAACGGCACACCTCAGTAGGCGGGAGAACAACGCTCCGTTACGTCCTTGAGGAATGGGGAGAGGGATGAGCACTTCGCACACTTGCATCGCCATTGCGCATAACCTCCCATCGGGGTTTGGGGATGCGGTGTCGAAACAAGCTCGTGATCGAGTCCAGGTCCCATGTTGTCTTCGCTCCAACGATCCATCTTTCGACTCCGACGGCCCATCTCAAGGTCGTCGTTTTATTTTTGGCGATCTGTTCCGCGAAGCGTTCGCGCTAGCGGTCATTTGCATGCACCGTGCTGTTGAATCGATCATCGGAGGTTTGATCGGGGCTTCAGCGTTACCAATGTTGAAGACGGTCTGTTGTGTTCCGGGGTCATGCCTCCGCATGCCACATCCCGCCGGGCGCAAGGGGTTGTCGTAAGCGTCGCAGTGTTTTGGAGATGGAACGGGAGTTCCGACGAAAGGGTGGAGGTAAGAATGATGACGTCAAGTAAACACAGGAATCACTGGCGTGCCTTGGTGGGCGCGCTGGCGGTAGCGGGGCTGGCCTTTGGGCTTAGCCTGCGATTGGAAGGCGCCGCGCTTATGCCGGGCGGACTCAGCGGACAAGATCAGAGAGTCACCCTCTCCGCCGATGAAGCCAGCCGGGTTGCTCGTTCGGCTCTGGCACAGCGACGGGCCTCTACTGGCGAGCCGGTCGTCTATGGCAATATGGCCAACCTGAGAGCTGGCGACGTTCCCACGTTTCCGACCATTCGCGTCGACTATCGCGACGACGATGCCACTCGCATGCGCGAGGCGGGCCTGCTCGAAGGTCCGCTTCCCATGACCACCAGCGAAGGTGGCGTGGCCTCGGGCACCCTTTGCCTGGCCAACTGTACGGGCCCTGGTGCGCCGTTCGCGTGTTGTACCGGTGCCGGCACAGGCACTTGTACGTGTTGCTCATTCGTCGTCGATTGCGACGACGGCAATCGTTGCACCACGAACGCCTGCACTTTTCCGCCCGGCGGACTGGCGGGCTCCGGAACCTGCGAAAGCGTTGCCGGCGATGGAAGCATCGGCAACGCGCAATGCCCGGGCAACTTCGGTCTGGCTTGCGGCGGCTGCGATGACGGCCTGTTCTGCAACGGTGTGGAAACCTGTTCCGGAGGCTCTTGCGTTGCTGGAACCAATCCTTGCATCGGTTCCCAGATTTGTAGTGAGACCATTGAGGCGAAGCACTGCTCGAACAATCCTGCCCTTCCTTGTGTCAGTGACGCTAGTTGTGGTACAGGTAATACCTGCGAGGTTAGCCATTGCCAGGACTTGGCCTGTGTGTCTGATGCGGATTGTCACAACGCAGCTGTCGTCGGCGCAGCGTTTAAGGCCGTTACGGATTTGACTTGCAACGGTACCGAAACGTGTGCCGGCGGCGTTTGCGTGGCAGGCACGAACCCGTGCGGTTCGGGCGGGGTATGCGGCGAACGACAGTGCAGCGTGGGACCTGCTATCAATTTTTGCATCACGGATGAAGACTGTTTCGCGGACGGTACGGGTATCGGGGGAACGTGTTCCCTAATGGGGCCGGTTTGCAAGCCGGGCCGTTGCTGCTTGGGTTCAACCGAGCCTGAGTGCACCAGACGCCTGAATCGCGGTATTTGCAATGGAGGCACTGCGGGAACCAACGGCGGCGCCGCTTGTTTGACCGCCGCTGATTGTCAGAGTCGATATTGCTCGGTTTCTGGGGTCGTCGCTTCCCCTCCCGTTCCATGCACCAGTTCGGCCAACTGTCCTGCGGGCGGGGTTTGCCCTGCCGCGAGCAATAGCTGTCCTGCAGCGGGTCCGAACGGGCTGAATAAAGCCTGCGATTTTGTGGGCGGTACTTTTTACGGATGGGATGACGGAACCATCTCCGGAACCGATGAGATGGGTTCGACTTGTCCTGTGCGCGAAGACATTTTGATAAAGTGCCCGAAATATGGTTCGGGTATTGCCCCAAGTGGACTGTACCCGCAGCTTCTGGGTCCGATTTCCAATTCCCCGGTTGTTATACCGCCCTTCGGCGTGGCCTTGCAGAAGCTCGGTGACGACTACACCTTGTCGAACCCCGGCGTTTGCACGGCCGGAACTCGAACCGGCTTGGGCTGCAACGTCGATGCGGATTGCACCGGCGGTGGAGCTGGATCCTGTAACGTTGCGGGAACCAGCTATTATTCCCTCGATTATCTGCGTTTCGCCGGCGGTTCTCCGGCCACCGATCGTATTTCATTCGAGTTCTATGACGAATTTGGCAACTTCGTCGAAGACCTCTTCTTCTCGGGTACGGCGGCCTTTGGTATCTACCCGGTTCTGTTTGATCCGCCGATCAGCATTCCCTCCAAGGGCTTTGTCGTTCAGCGCGTAGCGCAGGGCTTCTCGCCCAACGCCCGCCATGTCTGGGCGTCCACCGAAGCGGTTGATGTCGGCAGCAATGACCCAGGTCGGATGTGGGTAAACGGCGGAGCCGTGAACAGCAACTTTGGCACCACGGGCATCCTGGCCTTCGAACTCGAAGGTACGAAGGCGGCCGGCAGCTTCGGGGCCTGCTGCTACACCAATCCGGACGTCTGTAACAACGCGGTAGCGCCGTATGTCTGCCGTGGAACCGGCGGCAAGTATCTGGGTAACAGCACGAATTGTGCAGCTTGTGACGTAGGCCTCAGCTCGAGCCAGTACTGCCGACGCTGCTCCAATAATGCCGCGCTGAGCTGCAACAGGGATTCAGACTGCGGTGGCACTAACACCTGCATTCCGACCAATAGCGCCTGCGACCAAAGCGGACCGACGGCAACGTGCGTGGCCGAGCCGTCCTGTGCCGAGGGCGGATGCTGCAATCCGACGACCGGCGCCTGCACGGTGGAACTCGAGACCGCGTGCATATCCCCGCGTACCTATCTGGGTAACGGCTCCGACTGCGACTCGGACCACGGATACGACAGCGGGCAGCAGCACTGCTGTCCGCAGCCGGTTAGCTCGTATAGCGGTCGTGACAATTGCGAAGACATCATCACGGACGGCGTGCTGCACGTGATCTCCGCTCCGCCGATCGGCCAGACCAGCGTCTTAACCATTACGGGCAACAACACCAACGCGACCAGCGATCCCACCGTGCCTTCTCCCACCCAGGGGCTTTTTGGCGATAGTTGTTTCCCCCCCAGTCAGGACCCCAATCTGGATCCTGGCTGGTGGCAGGGCTTCACGCTGACCGATCCGTGTACGATCATCTACGTGGATCACTGCTGCACGAATCCTGTGCATCGTCCGGCCTATCGCGTTCTCTATAATACCTGTCCCTGCGGGCCGGCAATATTCACCCAAGCCAACCCGTATCTCTTTCCCGAGCCTCCGGACTCGCGCGGCCTGCCCTATTGTGCCGACGATGACAATGCATGGCAGTGCTTTGGCTTGCTCCCACCGGGTACCTACTATTACCCGATCTACTCGGCTCTGGCCGGTCATCACGGCGATTATCAGTTCCACATCGTAGCCAAGGCCTGTCCGACGGCGGCCTGCTGCACGCAGGATGAGTGCGTAGACGGTCTTACCCAGTTCCAATGCGACGCATTGGGCGGGTTCTTGCTGGCGCCTCCGAATAAGAGCCCGGCCGTCGACACTTGCACCGCGGGTATTTGCGTTCTCGGCGCTAACGCCGGTTTGCCTTGTGCGGGGAATGTGGACTGCCCGGGCGGCACTTGCAACAACTCGACCTGCTCCACCGGCTCGTGTTGCAGGGGTCCTGGCTTGTGCGAAGACGTTGTGTCGACCCAGCCGGTCACAAGGGCCGCTTGCGAAACATTAAATCCGCCGGGCAACTTTATCGGCGGCGTGCGTTGTGAGGGCGGTACCTGTTCCAATTCGGCGGTCGTGTCCTGCGATACGATCCAAGATTGCATAGACGCTGGCGTGGTGGGCGGTACCTGCACGGGCGGCCTGGGCGGTGCACAAGCACTGGCGCAGCCCAATCCGTGCCCGATTTGTGAGATGGAAGGCATCGGCAACTGCCAGGCCTTTGACGACACGCTGAACTTCACGCTCAGCGATCGCCACCAAGCCGGTTCCGGCCTGCTGAAGGCCGACGATGTCAAGCCGGATGGCGATACGCTATCGCAAGTTTGCGTATGGGGCTTCTATCTGGATGTGGATCCTCTTGCGACTGTGCCTGATTGTAGTGAGTCGGTAACTTTGGATCACTTCCGCGTCCGCGTTTTTGAGAATGATCCGGCGACGGGCCGTTCGCCGCTTCCCGGTCCGCCGTTCGCATCGAGCACGGCCACATCGGAGAAGGGCAAGATTCCCGGCTCGCAAGTATTGGTTCGGGTGCTGACCGAACAATTCGGATACCAGTTGACGCTCGACACTCCGATTACCGGTCTGACCCCCGGCGCGACCTACTGGATTGAGGTCAGCAACGACGTTTCGGAGTCCAGCCCGACCTGTGCCTGGTTCTGGAACGAGCAACAACAGGATTCGTCCAGCTACTCTTACAGTGGAACCGAAGCGGGCTATGCCCCAGGCTTCGAGTCTCCCTTCGAGATGGTCTTCTGTACGAACTTTACCTTTACCCCGAGCACCACGGGCGATCAGGTCGGTGCCTGCTGCACCTGCGATGGGCTCTGTTCGCTTAAGACGTATGTTGATTGTGGCGCCATTAACGGCGCTTGGGATGTCTTCTCTAGCAGTTGCACCGGCGTGGTATGTCCGATCGGTGCACCCGCAAACGACAATTGCCCGAATGCCGTGCCGATCGTGCACGGCTCTTACGTGGTGAAAAACCAGTGTGCCACCACCGACGGGTATGGGCCCATCCCAAGTGATACCGGGGATACGCAATTGGACTACGACTTGTGGTACGAGCTCATCGCCGGGTCCGCATGTAATCTGGAGGTGTCCGAATGCGCTAGCGGTCGGCGATTTGATTCCATGCTCGCGGTCTATATGAACTGTCCTCCCGGCTCTCCGCCCAGTTGCGACAAGACGGTTTGCCCGCCTTGTCCGTCTAGCTTGGCATTGTCGGATGCCCATTTGGCCGGTACGGGTCGGGACGATAATTGCACCCACTATCCTGAAAGCGATGGCGTTTGGCTTGCCTCGGAGCAGATCCTTCGCAACGCGGAAGTGGGCGAGTGTTTCCTGCTGCGTATCGGCAGCTTCCCGGGTAACCGCGGTACCGCGGCTCTGAGCATCGACTGTCCTGGTGGGGGCGTGGATCCTCCGGCGGTTGCTCCACAGAGCAACGCGACTTGTACTGCCGCGGGCCTTCCCCATGCCTGTTGCAGCGGCGCGGGCACGGGCGTGTGCGACAAGGCCCGGTTTATCTCCTTCAATATCCCGTCGGCTGCCACCGCGGCGGTGGGCGAGACGGCGATCCGCATCAAGCTGACCTCGCTGCACCACGTATCCCCGCCATACACGGGCGCTGCGTCGATTCCGTTCACCACCTTCGAGGGTCAGTCGGTCTACGTTGGTGCACCTGTCTCTTATATTGAGTCCAACGCCAGCGGCACACCCTTCAAGGCGTCCAGTACCCAGTGTACTCCGCTCTATATGGATTGGAGCACGGTGGGTCTGCTTCACGTGACCGGACCGGGGATCGTTCCCAGCTCGAATTATACGGTTGAGCATCTCGGCTCGGCGTGTAATGGTTCGGAAGGCTCTTGCACCAATTTTGCAACCGGCGTGCCCATCCGAACCGTCCGTTGGGGCGACGTGGAAACGCCGTACAACCCGCCGTCCGTGACGGCCCAGCCGGACGTCGGAGATATTTCGGCGCTGGTCAAGAAGTTCCAGAGCGGAGCGGGCGCGGTGATCAAGGCCCGTGGGCTCATTGCCGGTGTGGACGCCTTCGGCGACATCGACATTTTCCCGGATCTGGGCTTCGGCCACATCTCGGCCTGCGTCGATGCGTTCCGCGGAGGCAAGTACCCCTATCAGATGGGTATGTGCACAAGCAGCTTTAATCCCTGCACGTTTGATACGGATTGCGCTGGTACCACCGGGCCTTGCAAGCTGTTCGCCATGGGTAAGTGTACGGGCGCGCCCACGCCTCCCGCTACCGGCAATTGCACTTCCAGTGCGCAGTGCACCGGTACGAACGGGGCCGGACCTTGCATCCCGTTCTTCGGGTGCCCGTAGGTTGAGAGGATTCCGGTGGGTCTGACCCCTGGCGGGCAGGCCCCCTGGGAAGAGCTAAAATCAGCCGGAGATTTGGGGCGGGTTTTACCGCCCGCCCCTCTCCGGGTGTTAAAAAAAATTTCGGACTTGAATATTCTGGAAAGAATCAGTATTTTAGAGAAAAGGAGGGCAAGAATGTTGCGACAGGCGAGTGACAATAGGACAACTTTCGCCGGGCGAAGAGCCGGTTCGCAACAAGAACAACGGTCTTTCGTGCAATGTTTCGGTTTGGCAAGTGCGTGTTTTCTTACGTAATTTCGTAAGTGGGACACGGGAGAGTCTCCTTTTTTTGGAGGAATGGAAAATGAAGGCAGGTAATGGTATTTGTTCGTGGCACTCTTGTTTGAGTGTCGCAGTGGTAGGCGCGCTGGCCCTCGCGGTTAGCGTGCAAGGTTCCCCGCGAGCGGGGGAACGCGGCAAGTCGGACGGTAAGTCCGGTGCGTCGCGTTTGGTAACGGGCCCCAGTGCCCACATGAATGACGCGATCGCCGTCGGCCCGGGCGCGACGATGACTTTGCAGCCGGTAGCCCCCAAGACGTTTCCGGCGTCAAGTTATAACGGGTCGATCGCCGGCGACACGCTGACCCTGAATGCGGTTCCGGCCCGCGTCTGGATGGAAGTTCGAACCACCGGTTTTCCGGTCGTCCCGCCTCCAGGACCCGATGCGACTGCTGACTGCACAAAGACGGTCCAGGCGAAAGTCGATGCCGAGGACGTACAGCAGAACGGCGGCG
>CXWL01010328.1_pt1 | contig 31926 bp, 38 predicted proteins | sample 590931 | NCBI WGS metagenome assembly CXWL01 (sample SAMEA3498368, study PRJEB10139) | groundwater metagenome | biome: water well; material: biofilm material | place: Germany | collected 2015-04-27
CACCTCGATCGCATTCTGCGGGCAGATCTTGACGCAGGAGTAGCACTCCCAGCACTGCTCGGGCTCCTGGTTCCAGGCCTTCATCGGGTGGCCGGTCTGCGAGCCGTCCTTGTCGAGCATCATCAGGTCGTGCGGGCAGATATACATGCAGGCCGTCTTGTCCTGGCCCTTGCATCCATCGCATTTGTCGGTTCTTACAAAGGTGGGCATTGCTGGTCTCCTAGAGGTCGGGTTAATTGACGGCGTCGAGTTCGGCGTAGTACTTGCGCAGGATGGCCACCACTTCGGGCCGGCTGAATTCAGGCGGCACTTCGGCGCCGGCAGACAGCGATTTGCGAAACTGGGTGCCACTGACCTGCAGCCGGTCGGCATCGCCATGCGGGCAGGTGCGCCCCGAGGCCATGCCGCCGCAGGGGTAGCACCAGAAGGCGATATCGATCTTCAGCGCCTGCGTTTCCAGCGCGCCCTTGGGGATCTCGTCGAAGATGTGGTGCGCCTCGAAGGGGCCGTAGTAGCTGCCCACGCCGGCGTGGTCGCGGCCGACGATGAGATGCGAGCAGCCGTAGTTCTGCCTGAAGAGGGCGTGCAGCAGGGCCTCGCGCGGGCCGGCGTAGCGCATGTCCAGCGGATAGCCGGCCTGCACGATGGTCGAGGGCACGAAATAGTTCCTGACCAGCGCCGCGATGGCCTCGGTGCGCACCTCGGCCGGGATATCGCCGGGCTTGAGCGCGCCCAGCAACGAGTGCACCAGCACGCCGTCGCAGACCTCGATCGCCACCTTGGCCAGGTATTCGTGCGAGCGGTGCATCGGGTTGCGCGTCTGGAACGCCGCGATGCGCGACCAGCCGTACGACGAGAACAATTTGCGCGTCTGCGCCGGGGTCATGAACAGGTCGCCGTATTTCTCGGGGAAGCCGCCCTGCGACAGCACCTTGATCGGCCCCGCCAGATTGACCGCGGGCTGGTCCATCACCATCCTGACGCCGGGGTGCGCGGGGTCGATGGTGCGGAAGACGCGCACGCATTCGTGGGCCTTGTCGATGCTGTATTTCTCGGTCACGCACATGGTGGCCAGGCAGTGCCCGTCGTCGCCATCGACGAGCGCGATATCCTGCCCCAACGCGATCGACTGCGCGCTGGCCTCGTCGGTGGACAGCGTGATCGGGATCGGCCAGAACAGGCCGCTGGCGGTGCGCATTTCGTCGCACACGCCGCGCCAGTCGGCCTGCGACATGAAGCCGGCCAGCGGCGTGAAGCCGCCGATGCCCATCATGATGATGTCGCCGCGCTCGCGCGAGCTCACGCGCACCTGCGGCAGTGAGCGCGCACGCAGGCGCTCGCGCTGCAGGTCCTCGCCCTCCAGGAGCAGGGGTTCGAGCGACTTGCCTCCGTGCGGGCGAACCAACATATTCATGACGACCTTGTGTGCTGTTCAGGGCGCGGCGCCCAGCGGCTGCAATGCGTGGCCCACGGGCCAGGGTCTGAGGGCATTGGGCAAGAAACCCCACTGGGGTGTCTATTACCGCGATGGGCAATGTGGGAGCTAGCCCTTTGGGGTAGTCGCGCGCGGGCTGCACCGCTTCGGCGGCCCTCCGGCATGCGACGGATGACTTCTTTGCTGTGATACCCTAATCGGTATACGGGGCGAGACCCGATGCACCCACTGCGGGCCAGGGTGTCAAATAGCGAAGTCGGCGTCAGGTCCGAGCCCACCCATACACCGTCCACACGATAGCCAGGATGACCAACGCACTGCGCGCACCCCGCCCCGTTGCGCCATCGCGCGCACCGCAGGCAGCGCCATCGGCCCCGAGCGACGACCTGGGCGACATGCTGCAGCGTTTTCTCGAGCCCCTGCTGCGCCTGGCCGGGGCGCAGGGCGGCGCGGTGCGCGTGCTCGACGATGCCAGCGCTGGCCTGCAACTCGTCAGCGTGCTGGGCCGGCCCGCCGAGGTCTGCCGCGGCGGCCGCACGGTGGATCGCCATTGCGGCTATTGCGGCGCTGCCGCCGAGGGCCAGCGCGTGGTCTGGGCCACCGACTTGAGTGGCTGTGCGATCGGCGCCGAAGCAGACGCCCCAGGGCCTCACAGCGGCCAGCGCATGCTCGTCTGGCCACTGCAGCACCGCGGCCGCGTGCTGGGGGTCTGCAGCCTGTTCTTCGCCGCCGATGCCGAGCCCGGGGCCGAAGTCCTGGCGTTGCTGGAGTCGGTGGGCGAACTGCTGGGCATGGCGCTGGCGCATGCGCGGCTGGAAGCCGAAAACCTGCGCGCCCGGCTGACCCACGAACGCCAGGCGATGGCCGCCGAGGTGCACGACTCGCTGGCCCAGTCGCTGACCTTCGTCAAGATGCGCATGCCCTTGCTGCGCGATGCGATGCAAGGCCACGACGACGCACGGGCGCTGGGCTACTTTGACGAAGTCCGCGCCGCCGTGAGCCAGGCGCACGCCTGCCTGCGCGTGATCCTCACGCATTTCCGCTCGCCGATGGATCCCCAGGGACTGGCGCATGCGCTGGACACCTGCGCCGAGGCCTTCCGCCGCACCACCGGCACCGAACTCGAATTTGTCAATGCCATGCCCGACCTGCAACTCGCACCCGAGCATGAAACCCAGGTCTTCCACATCGTCCAGGAAGCGCTGACGAACGTGGCCCGCCACGCCGCCGCCCGGCACACCCGGCTGTGCATCGCGCCCACGCCGCCGGCAGGCGTGGAGATCGTCGTCGAAGACGACGGCGCCGGCCTGCCGCCGGCCCCGGCCGGCGCCAGCGCCAGCACCCATTACGGCCTGGAAATCATGCAAGAGCGCGCNNGCGCGCCCGCCGCATCGGCGGCACGCTGGAGGTCGGCGCCCGCCTCGGCGGCGGCACGCGCGTGCGGCTGGCTTTCTCGGTCCCGGGGGGGCATTGATGATCGCCTCGCGCGTCGTGCTGATGGACGACCATGCGCTGTGTCGCAATGGCTTGTCGGATCTGCTCACCCACCACGGCATGCAGGTATTGGCTGCGCTGTCGGACCCCGATCAACTGCTGGCGGTGCTGCGCGAGCAGCGGCCTGATCTTGTCGTGCTCGATCTGCGCATGCCGGCCATCGACGGCCTGACCCTGCTGCGGCGCATGCGCGCCGAGGGCATCGACACGCCGGCCTTGATCCTGACCATGAGCGACTCCGAGGCCGATCTGTCGGCCGCCCTGCGCGCCGGCGTGCGCGGCTACCTGCTCAAGGATATGGAGCCCGAGGATGTCGTCACCGCGATCAGCAATGCGGCGCGCGGCGAGCTGACGGTGGCGCCGGCCATGACGCTCAAGCTCGCGCTGCTGCTGCAGGCGGGATCCAAGGGCAGTGATCGGCGCGGCCTGCTGGCCTCACTGACCGAGCGCGAGCGCGAGATCCTCGAACACCTGGCGCGCGGCGAGAGCAACAAGACCATCGCGCGGGCGCTCAATATCAGCCACGACACCGTCAAGCTTCATGTCCGGCACATCCTGTCCAAGCTGAATATGAGTTCGCGCGTGGAGGCCGCCGTCTTTGCCGTCGAGGCACGCGCTTCAGACACGCGCTGAGTCGATCCGGCTCAGGGGCAGTTGGCCCAGTCGCCGGGCACCTTGCCCACCAGCAGCAAGAAGCCGCCGAACGGCCCCATATTGCCCATAGCCTCCATCTTCGGCCCTTCGAAGTTGAGATGGCCGAACATCATGGCGCGCATCGGGCCCATCTCGCCGGCACCCATCTCGCGCCAACGCGGAGTCTCGGCCCACATCAGATAGTCGGCACTGGCATTGAGCCTGGCCGTCGTGGCCGCGCCACCATACGTGCACTGCGCCTTGCCGTCCCTGAGCGCGACCTGCATCTCGATGCGCGCACTCTTGGGGCAGTCGGTGCGGTAGATCTGCATGGCCTTGAAACCACGCCCGCCATCGTTCTTGACCCAGCCCGACTCGACCAGCTTGTCGGTCAGCGTGGCTTCGGCATTCCAGGCCTCGCACATGGCCTGCGCCCAGGGTACCGACATCGCCACCGCCGGCGCCTGCGCCTGCGCCTGCGCCTGCTCGCTGGCAGCGAGCACAAGACCGAGCGTGAGCGCGGCGAGCGTGGCGCGTGGGGTGGAACGTTGGGTCGTCATGGTTCAGTCTCCTGTGTCGCGTTGCCTGCAAACCAGGCCAGCTTGTCGCGCAGCCGCACCACTTCGCCCACGATGGTCAGGCAAGGTGACTGCAGGCCGGCCTGGGCCACCGCGTCGGCCAGCGTGCCCAGCGTGGCGCAGACCACGCGCTGGCTGGCCAGGGTACCCTGGGCCACCACGGCGGCCGGCCAATCCGCAGGCAGGCCGTGCGCAACCAGTTGCTGGCAGATGCCAGGCAGGCCGGACAGGCCCATATAGATCACCACGGTCTGGCGCGGGCGGGCCAGCGCAGCCCAGTCGAAATCGCTGCTGCCTTCCTTGAGATGGCCGGTGACGAAAGTGCAACGCTGGGCATAGTCACGGTGGGTGAGCGGGATGCCGGCGTAGCTGGCCACGCCGCTGGCCGCGGTGACGCCGGGCACCACCTCAAAGGGCACGCCGGCCGCGGCCAGCACGAGCAGCTCTTCGCCACCGCGGCCGAAGATGAATGGGTCGCCGCCCTTCAGCCGCACGACCTGCCGGCCCTCGCGCGCCAGCCGCAGCAGGAGGCTGTTGATATCTTCCTGCGCCATGCTGTGCAGGCTGCGCTGCTTGCCGACGTAGATGCGCTGGGCATCGGCGCGGGCCATCGCCAGCACTTCCGGGCCGACCAGGTGGTCGTACACCACGACATCGGCGCACGCCAGCAGGCGCGCCGCGCGCAAGGTCAGCAGCTCCGGGTCGCCGGGGCCGGCACCCACCAGATAGACCGCCCCGCAAGGGCCCGGGCCCACCTCGGTAGCGCTGGCTGTGGCAGCGGACATCGCATCCATCCGTCTACACCCTCTCAGTGTTCGCCCTTGGTGCGCAGCAGGCCGGCCAGCCGGTTGCCCTGCTTTTGCGGCCCACCCATCGGAAACAGATCGTGCAGATGATGGTTGTTGCCGCGCTGCGGCCCCCAGGCCTGCGCAAAGTGCCTGATCATGACGCGAACCTGGGCCTGCACCCGGTGCGCCTGGAAGTGGTCGCGCAGGTAGCGGATCACCTCCCAGTGCTCGGGCGTCAGGGTGAGGCCTTCCTCGCGCGCCAGCGCATGCGCAAAGGGCTCCGACCAATCGTCCAGGCGTTGCAGGTAGCCCTCGCTGTCGGTGGCCACGGCGCGGTCCCCGACCGGCACCGTGCGCTGGGGGTGGGCCTTCATGCCCGGTCAGGCCGCCAGCGCCGCCGCGCGCGGCGCTGGCGGGCCGTGGCGCCGCTCGCGCTGGCCGCGCACGTGGGCCACGAAGCGCGGTGCCCAGCCGCTGCCAGCCGCGCTGCGCAGGTGGGTGTACGAGGCGAGCAACTGGTGCACGAGCACGCCATCGTGCACGCCGTCAACGCCGTGGCCACGCTGCACGCGGTAGGCAAAGGCCACGCCGGGGTCGAGGTTCTCGAGGCTCGAGTGGTGGAATTCGTGGCCGCGCAGCACAGCGCCGCTGCCACCGCCCCAGGGCATGGCGGCGGTCTCCTCCAGGTGCACATAGCCGCGGCCGACCGGGCGGGCGTGCATCACCGCATCGCCCGGGATCGCACCGACCATGCTCGCCGTGCGCCCCTGCCAGGTGATGCTGCGTGACAGGTACATCAGCCCGCCGCACTCGGCGTAGGTGGGCAAGCCGCCCTCGATGGCGACGCGAATCGCGCCGCGCAGCGCAGCGTTGGCCTCCAGCTCGGCCATGCAGGCCTCGGGAAAGCCGCCGCCGATGAAGAGGCCATCGAGGGTGGGCAGGCGCACGTCGTGCAGGGTATCGATGGCCACCAGTTCGGCGCCGGCGGCCTGCAGCGCCGCCAGGTCGTCTGGGTAGTAGAAACCGAAGGCACGGTCGCGCGCGATGCCGATGCGCAGCGAGGCGGCAGGCCGCGGCCCGGGTACCGGCGTGAGGCTCGCCAGGCGCACCAGCGGCGCCGCCGATGCCGCCAGCGCACGCACGCGCGCCAGGTCGACCTGGGCGCCGACGATGCGGCCGATATCCCGCACCCGGGCCTGCGCATCGTCGAGTTCGGCGCAAGGCATCAGGCCCAGGTGGCGCTCGGTCAGCGCCAGGCGCGCGTCCTCGGCCACCGCGCCCAGCACGGGCACATCGGTGTAGTGCTCGATGACGGCACGCAGCTTGGCTTCGTGGCGCGCACCGCCGAGGCGGTTGAGGATGACGCCGCCGATGCGGATGCCGGCATCGAAGGCCTGGTAGCCCAGGATCAGCGGCGCGATGCCGCGCGTCATGCCGCGCGCGTCGATGACCAGCAGCACCGGCAGGCCGAGCCGGCGCGCCAGCGCCGCGTTGCTGTTGCTGCCGTCCAGCGCGAGGCCGTCGTAGAGGCCCTTGTTGCCTTCGACGATGGCGATATCCGCGCCGCAGGCACCGCTGCGGTAGCAGCGCTCGAGCGCGGCATCGTCCATCAGGTAGGCATCCAGGTTGTAGCAGGGGCGGCCGGCGGCCCGCGCCAGCCACATCGGATCGATGTAGTCGGGGCCCTTCTTGAACGGCTGCACGCGCGTGCCCTGCGCCGCCAGCGCGGCGCACAGGCCGAGCGTGACGGTGGTCTTGCCCGAGGACTTGTGCGCGGCCGAGACGAGCAGGCGGTCCATCACGGTCGCTGGGCTCGCACGACGAAGTCGTCCTGCGGCATGAAGTCGAACGCGCGCACGCCCACCGTCGTGAGCACGAAGGCTGCGCCCAGGCCGCCCATACCAAGCAGCCACTCGGGCAGCGATGGCGCATAGGGCGCGACCGCGCCGTCGGCGAAGCTGCTGCTCACCACGTGGCCGGGGAAGATCTCGAGCGGGAACGCCTGGCCGCCGATGATGAAGACGAACAACCACGCGAAGGCACCGAGAACCACCAGCGCCGAGGCGGCCAGCGTGCCGCGCTCGCCACCCAGCCTGGGGTGGAACAGCACCAGCAGCGGCAGGACAGAACCCGCCAGCACATAGGCGCCCCAGAACAGCAGCGGATAGATGCCGCCACCGCCCCGGCCCAGCAGGATGAAGGCCTCGAACGCCCCCTGGCGCGCGAAGTACAGGTTGGTCACGTGATAGACCACCACCAGGTACAGCGAGGCNNCCCCCAGCCGAAGGACAGCACGATGAACAGCGGCGCCAGCAGCGCCGACTGGTAGGCCTGGCGCGCCACCAGAAAACCGAAGATCGAGCCGGTGCCGGTGGTCAGCACAAAGCGCCAGACCAGCGCCGCCAACCCCGCCGGCTTGGAATATCGGTTCAGCCCGCGCTCGAACATCGTCCACAGATAGACCGCGACGATGCCGAACATGCCCGAATACAGGAAGACGTTCCAGGCAAAGACCGATTTGAAGTTGTAGTGCGTGGCGGCGATGAGCACGCGCTCGGGCCGGCCGAGATCGAGCATCAGCACCATCAGGCCACCGGCCAACAAGGCCAGGCACAGCAGGCCCGACAGCGGCGCGCGCGGCTTGTATACAGGCTGGCCGAACACCGAGCCGATGGAGGCCACGTTGAGCACCCCCGAGGCGGCCACGATCATGAAGATCGCAAAGACATGCGGCAGGCCCCACACGATCTGGTTGTTCATGCCGGTGACGACGTGGCCGTGCAGCTCCATATAGTGCGCCGCGCCCAGGCCGATCGCCGTGACCACGCCACCCAGCAGGACCAGGAGCCAGAAGTTGCGGATTTCGGCGGGGGCGCCAGCGCCCGCGCGGCCGCCCGAAGGGCGCTGAGCCCCCTCGGGGGGTAGCGAACGAAGTGAGCTTGGGGGCTTGTCCATTCAGATCCCGTGGTAGCGAACGCCGGGGTCGAGGCCGAGGTCGGCGCGCAACTGGGTGGTATGGACCTCGCGGATGCGGCGCGAGATCTCGCTGCTGGCGTCGTTCAGGTCGCCGAAAACGATGGCGCCATGGCCGGCCTGGCTGCACGCCTGGGCACAGGCCGTCGTCTTGTCGCCCTTGTCCAGGCGGTGCACGCACAGCGTGCAGCCTTCGACGCAGCCCTTGCCGCGCGGCACGTCGGGCTTCTGGTCCACCACTTCTTCGTGCACGAAGGAGCGCGCCTTGTACGGGCAGGCCATCACGCAGTAGCGGCAGCCGATGCAAGTGTGGCGATCCACCAGCACGATGCCGTCGGCGCGCTTGAACGAGGCCCCCGTGGGGCAGACATCCACGCAGGGCGGGTCGGCGCAGTGCTGGCACATCACCGGTGCCGAACTGGTGCGGCCGGTCTTGATTTCCTTGAGGTGGACCATCCGGATCCACTGCGCATCGGTGGCGCGCGTGCCGCCGGACAGGCCGTTTTCGGCATTGCAGGCGGTGACGCAATCGGTGCAGCCGCTGGCGCACTTGGTGGTGTCGATGAGCATGCCCCAGCGCACCTTGGGGCTGGCGCCTGCTGCACTTGGAGGCGCCGGGCCCGCACCCGCCGCGGGCGTGGCGGCGCGGGCGATCTCGATGAGCTGGATGCCGGGTGCCAGCATGACGCCGCCGATGCCGGCGACGGCGACGCCCAGGAAGCCGCGGCGACTCACCTGCCCGCCCCTTGCGCCAGCGCGTGCGACTGGCTGGTGTGGCACTCGAAGCAGTCAATCTTGACCGCCGCGTAGTTGTGGCAGCTGACGCAAAAATTGGTCTCGTCGCGGGCCACGCTGGCGGTCTTGCGGCTGGCGTGGCAGTCGATGCAGCCCTTCAGGCTGTAGCGGCCACCGCGGATGCCGCCACGCACGGTGTCGTCACGCTGGTGCTTGAGCAGATCCATGTGGTTGCGGCGCATATCGGCCGGGTCGGCCACGCACTGCGCGCCACTCGCGGCGGCCTCGATGACGGGCTTGGGTGTGCGGCCCTCGCCGGCACCGGCCAGGCCCGACCCCAGCAGCAGCATCAGCGCCAGCCAGCCGCGCATGGTCCTACTCCCCCAGCCCCATCTGGATATAGCCGGTGGGGCAGACATCCTTGCAGATGTGGCAGCCGATGCACTTGGCGTAGTCGGTATCGACATAGCGGCCGATCGTGGCCCGCGCCTTGGGTACCTTGAAGACCGCCGTCTGCGGGCAATAGACGACGCAGTTGTCGCACTCGAAGCACTGGCCGCAGCTCATGCAGCGCTTGGCCTCGGCCTGCGCCTGCGCCTCCAGCAGCGGCAGCATGCGCTCCTCGAAATTGCTCAGCGCCTGCTCGGCACTGAGCGAGACGATCTTGCGCCGGTTGCGCGGCGTGCGGTTGAAGTGGCCGAGAAAGAGCTCGGTGTGCGGGATCACATAGCGGTCGGAGCGGTTGTCGTAGTTGTGCACGGCGCCGCTGCCGGCGTCGGTACCGCGCGTGGGCTCGGTGATCGGCGTCACCTTGAGGCCCTTCTCGACCATCTTGCGCACCAGGTCGAAACCGTGCACGTCGATCTTGGGCCGCTTCTCCAGCGGCGCGCCGCGCAGGTGGCGGTCGATGCCGTCGGCGGCGATCGCGCCGTGGCCGATGGCGGTGGTGAGCAAGTGCGGGCGCACCACGTCGCCGCCCAGGAACATGCCGGCCTGGCCCTGCACCTGGTAGTTGCGGTCCACCGCGATGCCGCCCTTGCCGTTGTCCAGCACCTCCAGGCCGGTGAAGTCGACCGCCTGGCCGATCGCCGAGACGATCAGGTCGGCGGCGATATCTTCCTCGGTGCCTTCGATATTCTTGATCTCGAGCCGGCCACCGACGATGCGGGCCTCGCAGCGCACCACGCGCAGCGCGGTGGCGCGGCCGCTGGCGTCGCGGATCACCGCCAGCGGGGCCATGCCGCCACGGATGGCGATGCCCTCGCCCTGGGCATGCTCGACCTCGTGCTTGCTGGCCTGCATCTTGTCGATCGCGAAGACCGAGGTCAGCGTGACCTCGGCACCCTGGCGCCGCGACAGCACGGCGGCGTCGTGCGCGGCAAAGCCGCCGATGACGTTTTCGGGCCGGTCGGATTCATGCACCTGGTCGATATGGCCGAGCCGCCGCGCCACGGTGGCGACGTCGATCGAGGTATCGCCGCCGCCCACCACCACCACGCGCCGGCCGACATGCTGCATGCGGCCGTCGTTGAAGGCCTTGAGAAAGGCGGTGGCGGTGACGACATTGGGCGCCTCGGCACCCTCCACCGGCAGCGGCCGGCCGCTCTGCGCCCCCAGGCCCAGGAAGACGGCGTCGAACTCGCTCTTGATCTGCTCCAGCGTGATATCGGTGCCGATGCGGCAGTTCATGCGCGTGGCCACGCCGAGATCGAGGATGCGCCCGATCTCGGCATCGAGCACCGCACGCGGCGTGCGGAAGCCCGGGATGCCGTAGCGCATCATGCCGCCCAGATCGGCGCGCTCGTCGAAGATCGTCACCGCATGGCCCTTGCGGGCCAGTTGGTAGGCGGCAGAAAGCCCCGCCGGCCCGCCGCCGATGACGGCCACCTTCTTGCCGCTGAGCTGCGCGGGCTTGGGGTAGGCGAGCTGATGCTCGGTGGCCCAGTCGCCGAGGAAGTGTTCGACCGAATTGATGCCGACGAAATCTTCCACCTGGTTGCGGTTGCAACCCGATTCACACGGCGCGGGGCAGACCCGGCCCATCACCGAAGGCAGCGGGTTGGCCTCGGTCAGGCGGCGCCAGGCGTATTCCTGCCACGGCACGCCGGCCGGCGGCTTTTCGATGCCGCGCACGATATTCAGGTAGCCGCGGATATCCTCGCCGGCCGGGCAGCTGCCCTGGCACGGTGGCGTGCTCTGGATATAGGTCGGGCACTTGTGGCTGTGGTCGGCGTCAAAGATCGCTTGCTGCCAGGCCAGCGGCTTGCGGTCGCCGTCCTTGTAGCGGCGAAAGGTCAGCGGCGTGGCAGTGGCGGTTTCAGGGGCGGTTGACATGGGGGTGTCCTGCGTTTGAAGTGGGCGCCGGTCTACTTGACCAGCCGCACGATGCCCAGCACCTTGAGCACATACTTTTCGTAGATCGGCTCGGAGTTGCCGTTGCGCATCTTGCGCATGAAATATTTCTCGAAGGCAATCTTGGCCAGGTGCACCCACTTGCCCTTCTTGAACCAGTTCACGTTGCGCGGCGGGATCTGCGGCAGCGCCACGAAGGCAGCGCCGGTATCGCCGAAATCGGCCAGGCAGATCGCATTCCAGGTGGCCTTGGCGCTGGCCGTGCCGCCAGCGAGTTCATCGGCGATGTTGTGCACGATCGCGCTGATCATGGTCTCGATCATGTAGCCGGTCTTGGGCGCGCCGGTGGGCACCGGCGTGGCTTCCACCGGCGGAATGGCGACGCAGACACCGGCCGCGAAAATATTCCTGTAGACCTTGCTGCGCTGGCACTCGTCGATCAGGACAAAGCCGCGCGGGTTGCACAGCTGGGGCACCGCGGCCACCGGGTCGACGCCCTTGAACGCGGGCAGCATCATCGCCAGCTTGAAGGGGACTTCATGCTCCTTGAAGACATTGCCCAGGTCGTCGAGCTGGGTCACGAAGAGCTTGCCTGCCTCGGCCCGGGTGGTCCTGGCATTGGTGATCCACTTCATGTCGTGGCCACGCAGTTCGGATTCGAGCATGGCCTTGCTGTCGCCCACGCCGCCGAGCCCGAGGTGGCCGATATACGGCTCGCTGGTGACAAAGGTTATCGGCACCTTGTTGCGCAGCTTGCGGCGGCGCAGGTCGGTATCGAGGATGAAGGCAAACTCGTAGGCCGGGCCGAAGCAGCTGGCCATCGGCATCGCGCCGATCACCACCGGGCCAGGGGCCTTGAGGAATTCCTGGTACTCGACCCAGAAGCTCTGGGCATGGTCCACCGTGCAGACCGAGTGCGTATGCCCGCCGCCGCCTGACGACAGCGGGCCGGTGCCGGGGACTTCGCTGAAACTGAGCTTGGGCCCGGTGGTGATGACGAGGTAGTCGTAGGCCAGCGTCTCGCCGCCGTCGAGCGTGAGCCGGTTGTCGTCGGCGTCGATTCGCGTCACCGCCTTGCCGATGAAGGCGATGCCCTTGCGCTCGAGCAAAGGCGCCAGTTGCAGGATCACGTCCTCGCGCTGGCGCCAGCCCACTGCCACCCAGGGGTTGGAAGGCACGAACTGGAAATAGTCCACCGCGCTGACGACGGTGATCCTGTGCTGCTTGGGCAGCTTGTCGCGCATCTCATATGCGGCCGGCATGCCACCGATGCCGGCACCCATGATGACGATGTGGGCCATGGCAGTCTCCCCTGTCCTAGTTGGGCTCGCCCAGCCGGATGGCCTTGCTCACCAGTTGGTGCACGCCACCGACCATGCCCATGTCGAAGCCGTAGTACGGCAGCACCTTGCTGAATTGCGCCTTGCAGATGGCGCAGATGGTGGCCATGAAATTGACACCGTGCGCGTCGACGACGCTCTTCAGCGCCTCCATGCGCGGCAGCGCACCCTTGACGCGCAGCTCGATCAGGTCGTCGGTGAGCAGGCCGCCGCCGCCGCCGCAGCAGAAGGTGGCCTCGTTGATCGTCCCCGGCGCCATATCGTGGAAGCGGTTGGCCACCGCCTTGATGATTTCGCGCGGGATCACGAACTGACCCCCCGGCATGCTGCCCATGCGCGAGGCGCGCGCCACGTTGCACGAGTCGTGGAAGGTGATGATGCGGTCGTCGTTCTTTTCCTTGTCGAACCTGAGCACGCCCTGCTGGATCAGGTCGTGGGTGAATTCGCAGATGTGCTGCGGCACCGGCCAGCGCGGGTCGAGCCAGTCGAAGGGGCCGATCAGCGTATTCCAGAAGCTGTAGGCCACGCGCCAGGCATGGCCGCACTCGCCGACCACGATGCGCTTCACGCCGAGCTGCTGCGCCGCCTCCTTGACGCGCAGCGAGATCTTGCGCATCTGCTCGTAGTTGCCGATGAAGAGGCCGAAATTGCCGGCCTCGCTGGCCTGCGTGCTGAGCGTCCAGCTGATGCCGGCGGCGTGAAAGACCTTGGCGTAGCCGATCAGGCTCTCGACATGCGGCTCGGAGAAGAAATCGGCCGAGGGCGTGACGAGCAGCACCTCGGCGCCTTCGACGTCGAGCGGAAAGCGCACATCCAGCCCGGTCTCTTCCTTAGTATCTTCCTCCAGCCCGAGCAGGGTATCGGCCAGCGCCGGTCCGGGGATGCCCAGGTTGTTGCCCACGCGGTGCACCTTGCCGATGATCTCGTTGGCATATTTCTGGCCCAGGCCGACGGAATCCATGATCTCGCGCGCCGCCATCGTGACTTCGGCGGTGTCGATGCCATAGGGGCAGAACACGCTGCAGCGGCGGCATTCGGAGCACTGGTTGTAATAGCTCCACCACTCGTCGAGCACGAACTGGCTCATATCCACCGCGCCGACCAGCCTGGGAAAGTGCTTGCCCGCAAAGGTGAAATAGCGGCGATAGACCTTGCGCATCAGGTCCTGCCGCGCCACCGGCATATTCTTGGGGTCGCCGCTGCCCAGGAAGTAGTGGCACTTGTCGGAGCAGGCGCCGCAGTGCACGCAGGCGTCCATATAGACGCGCAGCGAGCGGTATTTGCCCAGCAGCTCGCCCATCTTGGCCACCGCGCGTTGTTCCCAGCCATCGGTCAGTTCACCCGGAAAGCCGACCTTGTCCTGGATGATGGGCGACGCGACATAGGGCTTGAGGTGCGCCATCGCGCCCACCGCCACCAGCGGGATCACCGGATAGGGCTTGAGCTTGGGGGTCTCGAAAGCGGCGGTGGCCATGGTCTCTGTGCGGCGTCTCTGGCGCGCTATTTCTTGCCCGGCGCAGCGGCCCAGGCGGTGACATGCCGCACCTCGCGCGAGGTATCGGCCTGGTTGCGCGTGGGGCTGAAGAACAGGCCAGGCGCATGCAGCAATTTGCTGATCGGGAAGACGATCATCAGCAGCGCCACCAGCGCCAGATGGATCAGCAGGGCCGGGTCGGCCGGCAGCGGCTGGATATCCAGCCGCATCAGCCCGAGCATGTAGGCCTTGACGGCGACGATATCGGTATGGGCGACGAAGCGCATCGCCAGGCCGGTCAGGCCGATGGCCAGCAAGAGCGCCAGATGCAGGTGGTCAGACGGCGTGGAGATATAGCGCACCCGGTCCACCAGGAAGCGGCGTGCCCACAGCCCGGCCAGCCCCGCCGCCATCGCAAAACCGGCATAGGTGCCGAAGGGCTGCACCAGCGCAATGGGCGCCCACACCGGCTGCTGGAAGTAGCGCAGGTGGCGCAGCAGCACCAGCAGCAGCGCTGCGTGGAACAGCCAGCCGAAGATCCAGGTCCACTTGCTGGCCCTGAACAGGCTCTCGAAGAACACCACTTCGCGGGTCAGCCTCAGCGCCACGCCGGCGGTGGTGGTGGGCGCCGGCGTGAGCGGGATCTTCAGCGGCGCCGGCGTCGCCGCGTAGCTGCGGATCTTCTGCACCAGGCCCACGACGAGTATCGCCGTGGCGGCATAGAAGAGCACAGCGTAGCCGATCGACAAGGCGGTCATGATGGGCCGCCTTGCGACCTCAGACGCAGCCGGTGGGCTTGGGCAGCCCGGCGATCTTGCAGGCCTGCTTGGCCGGGCCGTAGGGGAACAGCTCGTACAGGTACTTGCTGTTGCCCTTGTCCGGGCCGAGCTGCTTGCCGATGGCCTTGGTCAGCACGCGCACGGCGGGGGCGATCTGGTACTCGTTGTAGTACTCGCGCAGGAAGTTCACCACCTCCCAGTGGCTCGGCGTCATTTCCACGTTTTCGCCCTGGGCGAGAACCTTGCCGATCTCTTCGTTCCATTCGGCGAGATTGAGCAGATAGCCCTCTTCGTCGGTCTCGTAGGTGGTGCCGTTGACTTCGATGCCCATGCGGGTCTCCTTGTGGAGGCGGTTTACAGCCAGGATTGGTTGTTCGGATGCTCAACGACAAGATCGACGAAGCCGGCGTAGTCAACCGCCGTCACGCCGTCGATCAGTTTGCCGGCCATGCCCCGCGCCTCGACATCGGGCGCCAGTGCATAGACCTTGAGTTGCGCCATCGCGCCGGCAATGCCGGAGGTGGCCGCGCCGCCCAGCGTGGCGGCATAGATGGCGTCTTCAATCAGCAGCAAGGCATGCCCCGGCCTGGACAGGCGCAGGCAACTCTGCAGCGACGAGGTCTGGGCGTGCGATTTGTTGACGATGTGCAGCATGCGGCTCTCGGGGCGACTCAGAAGGAAAGGATCACGTCCTGCTCGACCATCAGGCCGGCCATCTCGGCGCTCGAGAGCACCTCCACGGCGACCAGCAGATCGGCCTCGGTGAGGCCGCGCGCCTGCATCGATTCACGCTCGACGTAGAGCTTCTCGACATCGTAGCCATCGAGCGCGCGGTAGGTGGGCGAGGTGTTCTTGATGCCGATCGCCTTGCTGTTCTGGCCCTTCACCAGCTCATAGACGCCATCGTCGAGAAAGACCAGGCTCACATCCTGGTCGAAGGTGGCGGTGATGAGCACGGCCTCCAGGCTCTCCAGCGCGTAGATCGTGCCGTAGGGCGCCTTGCGGTTGACGAACATGAACTTCTTCATTTCATCAGTCTCCGAAGGTGACCAGGCGGTCGGCCTTGATGCCGCTGTCGGTCAACTGCCCCAGCCCCGAGATGCGGAAACCCGGCGCCAGCACCTCGCTCTTGATGCCGCGCCGCAGCGCCGCCGCCACGCAGACCACGAGATCCACCTGGTGCGCTGCCGCCAGCGCCGACCAGCGGTTGACGACATGGCGGTCGTCCTGCGGCGGCTCGGTGAGCCGGGTCGAGTTGTAGACGCCGTCGTGATAGAAAAATACGCGCTGCACCTCGTGCCCCCGGGCGATGGCGGCCGCGGCGAATTGATACGCCGTGTCGCTGGCCTGGTGGGTATAGGGCCCTTCGCTGACGAGCAAGCCAAATTTCATGTCAGCCGGCGCAGGGCCGCTCCCAAGTCGGCGGCGCCCCTCGGGGGCAACGAACGCAGTGAGTTTGGGGTCGTCATGATTTGGGTTCAGAAACGGATGTGGGTCGATGCGTTCAGGCTGGCGCGCGATCCGCGCCAGTCGTCGATCAGGTATTTGGTGAACGGCAGGTCGCATTTCTCGAAGAAGCGCGGCCAGCCGATGCGCTCGATCCAGTCGGAGACGCGCTCCCACGAGCGGGCATCGTCCTTGTAGGTGTAGAGGATCTTCTTCACGATGGCCGATACCTCGGGCCAGCGCGGCGGGTTGTTCGGCAGGCCCGAGGCCACCATCTTCATGAAGACCGGCTTGCCGCGCGCGTTGGAATTCTTGCCCCCGACCCAGATCGCCAGCTTGGTGTGCTCGGGGTCGTTGATCTGCATCGGCGGGCACGGCGGGTAGCAGGCGCCGCAGCACATGCATTTCTTCTCGTCGATCTCGAGCGAGGGCTTGCCGTTGACCAGCGCCGGGCGGATGGCGGCCACCGGGCAGCGCGCCACCACGGCCGGGCGTTCGCACACGTTGGCCACCAGGTCGTGGTTGATCTTGGGTGGCCGCGTGTGCTGCACGATGATGGCGATATCGGCCTGGCCGCCGCAGTTGATCTCGCAGCAACTGGTGGACATGTGCACGCGGTTGGGCATCTCCTCCTTGATGAACTCGCTGTAGAGATCGTCCATCAGCGCCTTCACCGCACCCGAGGCATCGGTGCCCGGGATATCGCAGTGCAGCCAGCCCTGGGTGTGCGCAATCATCGACACCGAGTTGCCGGTGCCGCCGACCGGAAAGCCATTGCTGGTGAGCGATTCGATCAGCGGTGCGACCTTGTTCGGGTCGGACACCATGAACTCGATATTGCTGCGGATCGTAAAACGCACGTGCCCTTCGGCATAGGTGTCTGCGATATCGCACAGCTTGCGGATGGTGTGCACATCCATCTGGCGCTGGGTGCCGGCACGCACCGTCCAGACTTCATCGCCGCTGTGCGCGACGTGGTGCAGCACGCCGGGCCGCGGCCGGTCGTGCCACTTCCAGTTGCCGTAGTTCTTGCGCAGCGCCGGGTGCAAGTACTGCTGGTTGTCGGGGACGCCGCTTTCGATGGGGGTGCGCATGGCCATGTTCGTCGATCCCTTGTTCAGGCCGTGGCCTTCTTGGCGTTGATCCTGGCCACTTCGTCGTCCCAGCCACCGGTATTGACGTAGGGGTTGGTGCGCGGCGTGGCCACCATGTTGGCGTCGATCTCGACCCCGATGCCTTCGAGGAAGTTGACCAACCCGATGCGCTCGATCATTTCGCCGGTGCGCTCGTGCTCGAGCGCGTTCTCGGCGAAGAAGTCGATCACCTTCTGGCCCAGTTCGACCAATGCTTCGTAGTCCTCGTCGGTTTTCAGCGGCAGGAAGGGCACCACCACCGTGCCCATCAGGTCGCCGATCTTGAGCGTGCGCTTGCCGCCGATCAGGATCGTGGCCCCCGTGTCGGTGCCATGCGCCAGCGCGCCCGTCATGACGTTGATGCAGTGCATGCAGCGCACGCAGTTGCTGTTGTCGATTTCCAGCGCGTGGGTGTCATTGACCTTGACGCTCGTGATGCGCTCGCCGCTGTCGAGATCCTTGATCTCCTTGAGCATGATGGTCTTGGTCGGGCAACGCGTGATGACGTCGTTGACCAGCTCGTTCATGCCGTGCTTGGCAAACCACTTGCGCGCCAGCGGCTCATCCGTGCGCATGTTGTCGCGCCAGGTGCCGATGACGGCCATGTCCGAGCGCTGGATCGAGTTCATGCAGTCGTTGGCGCAGCCACTGAACTTGAACTTGAACTTGTAGGGCAGCGCCGGGCGGTGGATATCGTCGAGGAAGGTGTTGATCACCTGCCGGTGCGCGCGCCCTTCGTCGTAGCAGCTCTGCTCGCAGCGCGCCGCGCCCACGCAGCTCATCGAGGTGCGCACCGCCGGGCCGGCACCGCCCAGGTCGAAGCCGAGTTCGTTGAGCGCGTCGAAGGCGTCCTGCACCTTGTCGGTCTTGGCGCCCTGGAACATGATGTCGCCGCTCTGGCCGTGGAAGGCGATCAGCCCGGAGCCGTGCTCCTCCCAGATGTCGCACATCTTGCGCAGCACGGCAGTGTCGTAGTGCATGCCCGCGGGCGGCATGATGCGCAGGGTGTGGAACTCGGCCGCATCCGGGAAGACCGCTTGCCCGCCCTCGTCCTTGAGCTCGGTAAAGCGCGGGATCACGCCGCCGCCGTAGCCGAATACGCCCACCGTGCCACCCTTCCAGTAGCCCTTCTTGGTGCGGTAGGACGTCTCCAGTTGGCCCATCAGGTCAACCATATAGTCCTTGTCCTTGGCCAACCGCTTGAGGCCGGTGACAAAGCTCGGCCAGGGGCCGGACTCGAGCTGGTCGAGCATCGGCGTATCGTGCGGTTTCTTGGCCATGCGGTGGATCTCCTGAACGGGCAGAACAGGGGGCGAATCGTCACGGGTCGCGGCGCCGCCGACTATCACCCTCGTTGGGTAGCCGAAGATAGACCGTAAGAGGGGCGACGCCACTACCCGAATGGGCTATCCAGCGGTCACCCGTACCGGGTATGGACGGCGCCGCGGCCGGGCGCGCTCAATGCCCGCTAGCAAAATCGCCCATGACACGACTGAAATCGCTGGCCAAGCTGCGTGTGCCCCTGGGCGGGCAGGAGATCGAATTGCAGCAGATCGACTTCGACGGCGACGGCATGAGCCTGCTGCGCACGCGCATCCGCGAGGGCAGCCGCTTTACCGTCTTCGATATCGACCCCGTCACGGCCGAGCACTGGGGGCAGGCCTTGCTGGACTGGGCCCGCGCCCAGCCCGGCAAGTGACGCTGGCCGCCTCGATGGTCGATATCGCCTTTGCGCTGGAGGGCGGCGTCGTGCCACGCGAGCATCGGCGTGCGCTGGCGGCGGCCCTCGAAAGCGCTCTGCCCTGGCTGGCCGCGCTGCCCGGCGCGGGCGCGCACCCGCTCAAGGTCTCGGCCGGCAGCGGTGGGCAGGCGCTGCTGGCACGCCGCACGCGGCTCCTGCTGCGGGTGCCGCGCGCGCGTGCCGCCGACGCGGCGGCGCTGGCGGGCGCCGAATTGCGGCTCGGGCCGGGCGCGCTGCGCATCGGCGCGGCGCAGCCGCGCGAGTTGCGGCCGTACGGCACGCTGTACGCCCACCTCGTGGCGGCAGACGATGCCGACGAAACCGCCTTCCTGCGCGCCATGGCGGGTGAACTCTCGGCGCTGGATGCGTCGTGCCGGCCGATCTGCGGGCTGCATCAGGTGGCCGAGGCTGGCGCCCTGCAGGGCTACAGCCTGATGCTCGACGGCCTCTCGGCAGCCAGCTCGCTGCGCGTGCAGGATGCCGGCCTGGGCCGGCATCGTCGCCTGGGCTGCGGCATCTTTGTCGGCCACAAATCCGCGGCCGCCGTCGGCGCGGTCAACTGAAGCACTCTCGCTTCTGCACCAGGAGAAACATACGATGGCATACGTCGTCAATGGCACCGAACTCGAAACCGACGACCAGGGCTTCCTGCTCGAACCCGATTACAGCGACGAGATCGTGCGGGTCATCGCCGCGGCCGAGAGCATCACCCTCACCGATGACCACTGGAAGGTCGTGAACTATCTGCGCGACGAATACCGCGAGCACGGCCAGACGCCCAACTTCCGCAACCTGCTGAAGGGCCTGGCCGAGGTGCTGCCCGGCTGCGACAGCAAGTCGGTCTACGACCTGTTCCCGGTCGGCCCGGCCAAGCAGGGCCCCAAGGTTGCCGGCCTGCCGCAGCCCAAGGGCAAGGGCGGATATTGATGTCTGCCACCGGCGCCACGCCCGCCCTGCGCATCAAGAGCCACTGGTTCAAGACCGGTGCGCCCAAGAGCGCGGCAGTGCAGGCCAGCGCCATGGCGTTCATCGTCTGGCGGGTGGCGCAGAGCATGCTCAAGCGCATGCGCGGCGCGCACTTCGATGTCGATGCCGGTGCGCCCTATTTCGCCTTCATGCGCGAGGTGCTGGCCTTCCTGGTCGCCGTCACCGACCGCATCGCGCATGCGCGGCTCGACGCCGCCGCCCGTGCCGAGTTCACGACGGCTCTCGTGCGCCACATCGCGCGCACCTTGCAGGACAACGAGCACGATCTGCTGGGCCCCGTACCCGCTGGCACACCGCCCTATGGCGATACCTTCATCGACCTCGTCAATGAGCTGGCGCTGCACTACGCCGAGTTCGGTGCCGACCCGCTGACGCCCGACAACGGTGCCGGCTTCCACCCCGGCTTCGGCTTCGTGCGCTACCTCGGCAGCCGGCTCGAGCCCACCTTGCCACCGAAGGACCGGCGCTGGGTGCTGGACCAGGTGATGGCCAGCGAGGCGCCCGAGGCCGTGGCCATTATGCAGCGCTCGATGCGCGACCTGTACGACGCCGCGCCGCGGCGGCCGCGGCGAGCGTCGGTGAGCGGCGAATAGACGGCATGGGCGCGCACCTCGCCGCTGTGCCGCTCGCCCTGGCCGCGAGCCCGTTCAACCTGGACGACGACGCCAGCTACCAGCGCTGGCGCGCCTGGAAGCTGGCCCACCAGCCGGCCAGCGCCGAAGCGCTGATGGTCGATGTGGCGGACCCGCTCGCGCTCACGGCAGCCGAACGCCACGCGCTGCTGGACCGGATCAGCCGCGCCAATATGGCCCTGTACCGCTCGCCGGTGGTCAGCGCCGACAAGGACTTGCCGCGCGCCCTCGCCGCCCAGCTCGGCCTGCATCGGCTGGACGCCAACTGGCTGGCCGACGAAGACGGCATCTCCAGCATCGCGGTTTCCGAGGCGAGCGACGGCCGCGGTGGCTATATCCCCTACACCACGCACCCGATCCGCTGGCACACCGACGGCTACTACCACCCGCCCGAGCGCCGCATCCGCAGCATGGTGCTGCACTGCGTGCGGCCGGCGCGCAGCGGCGGCGTGAATGCCCTGCTCGATCATGAAATGGCCTACATCGCGCTGCGCGATGCCTCGCCCGGCCACGTGCGTGCACTGATGCAGGCCGATGCGATGACGATCCCCGAGCGCGCCGACGAAAGCGGCGCGGGCGGCGTGGCGCGCCCGGCGCAGGGCGGCCCGGTCTTCTCGGTGGATGCCGCCGACGGCAGCCTGCACATGCGCTACACCGCACGCACGCGCAGCATCGAGTGGCGTGCCGATGCCGCCACGCGCGCTGCAGTGGCCTGCCTGGAGGCCCTGCTCGCCGGCGCTGCGCCGTGCATCCTGCGCGCGCGCATGCAGGCCGGCATGGGGCTCGTCTGCAACAACACGCTGCACGACCGCAGTGGCTTCGAGGACGACCCGGCGCACCCGCGCCTGCTCTACCGCGCCCGCTTCCTGGATCGAATCGCGCCAGCGCCGGAGGAGCCATGGCGCAATGGGTGACGATCTGGCGCGCGGCGCTGCTGGTGGGCGTACCGCGCGGCGTGCTGCAGCAGCGCGTGCGCAGCGGCGAAATCGAACTGGCCGACGGCCTGGTCTCGACCGAACTGCTGCTCAAGCTGTACCCGCAGGCGCAACTCGAACAGTCGGGCATGCTCGAACGCGTGGCCCAGATCCGCGACGACTCCTTCGGCCGCCGCGTGCGCGAGCGCCTGCTGCCCAACCAGGAGGTGCTGGCCCAGCGGCTATTCCGCCAGAGCCAGGAGCTGGCCGATATGCAGCGCCACCTGCAGCGCTACCACGCGCTGGTCATCGCCCTGCGCGAGAGCCTGCGCCAGCTGAACGCCCAGGCCGGCGACCCGGCTGGTGGCGGCGACCCCCGGCTGCTCGCATTGCAACACCAGCTGAACGACGGGCTGGCACGGGCGCTGGCCACTGAACCGGTCGATATGCTGGATGTGATGGACGACATGCTCAAGGTGGTTACGGCGCAGGTCACGCTGCGCCCGAGCGGGCATCAGTTTGCCGTCGAAGGCCACGACACCCTGCTGCAGGCCGGCCTGCGCGCCGGGCTCAAGCTCAACTACGGCTGCGGCAACGGCAGCTGCGGCATGTGCAAGGTGCGCGTCACCGCCGGCCAGGTGGTGCGCACGATGGCCACCGACTACCCGCTGTCCGAAGCCGAAAAGGCGCAGGGCTACATCCTCACCTGCGCCCACACCGCCGCCAGCAGCGAGGTCACGCTGGAGACACTGGAGGCCGCCGGCCCGGCCGATATCCCGCCGCAGCAGATCGTCACCAGCGTGCGCGCGGTGCGCGCGCTGGCGCCCGATACGATGCTGCTGCACCTGCAGGCGCCGCGCAGCCGCCGGCTGCGCTTCCTGGCCGGCCAATCGGTCACGCTGGGCCTGGCCAGCGGCGACGATGTGCACGCCCAGCACCCGATCGCAAGCTGCCCGTGCGACGACCGCAACCTGCAATTCTTCATCCCGCGTGATGCCCACGACCCACTCGCCGCGCGCATCTTCGGCGGTGCGTTGAAGGCCGGCGATGCGGTCACGGTGTGGGGGCCCAGCGGCGAATTCGTGCTCGCCGACGCGCCCAACCCGCTCGTCTTTGCGGCTTGCGATACCGGCTTTGCGCCGATCAAGAGCCTGATCGAGCATGCGCTGTCGCTCGATGCCGCGCCGTCGATCACGCTGTTCTGGCTGGCCACGCGGCCCGACGGGCACTTCATGGCCAACCAGTGCCGCGCCTGGTCGGAGGCGCTCGACCCCTTCGAGTACACGCTGTCGTCGCACGCCGATGCCGCCACCGGGGCCAGCCAGATGGCCACCACCATCCGGGCCGATCTGTTCGACATCGACTGCGCGTTCTATATCGCCGGGCCGCTGCCGTTTGTCGAGGCCTTGCGCGCCGATCTCAGCGCCGCGGGCGTGCCGGCGGCGCAATTGCACGCGGAGGTGGTGGGATGAGCTGCGCCAACGCGGCCCCACCGGCCTGGGGTGCGGACGCCGAGGATGCGGGCTGCAGCGGAGGTGAAGCATTCGCGCTGCGCGTCCTGGGCGACGATATGGCGCCCGAGTTCAATGCCGGCGAGATCATCATCATCGAGCCCGATGGCGCGCTCAAGGATGGCTCCTACGTGCTCGCCCGCGATGGCCACGAATGGATCTTCCGCCAGCTCTGCCGCCGCGGCGACGCCTGGGCCCTGCGCGCGCTCAACCCGACGCGCCCAGGCTGGCCCGACCTGCCCGAGCTGCCGCTACCCGACCTCGGCGCCGTGCACGGCGTGGTGATCCAGAAGGCCGTGCCGGGGCGCCGCAAGCTGACGAAGTTCTACGCCTGAAGGCCAGCCCTGCGTGGTGACCGCCATCGACCGCACCCGCTTCATCGCGGCGGTGCAGACCAACTGCCACATCGCCGATGCGCGCCATGCCACCGACATGACGCTGTGCACCTACCTGCTGCAGATGCGCGAGTTCTTTCGCTGGGAGCTTGGCCTGGCCTTTGGCGCCGCGCTGGCGCAGGCCGAGCTCGGGGCATGGATCGCCGAGCGCGAGGCGCTCTGGGCCTCGCTCGAAGAGCGCGAGCTGGCGCCGCTGCCCTGCACGCCGTACGGCCGCGGACTGGATCCGTACGACGTGACCACCATCAACCGCCATCTGGCGCCGCTGGGCCTGCTCTACGGCGCCGGGCTGGTCGGCGCGGATCGCCCGGTCTTCTTCGTCGCCGATCTGCACACCCTGAGCCGGCGCGTGGGCCTCGATGTGCTCACCGCCGGCCGCGAATATGCACGCACCGTGGTCGCACCGCCGGCGGCGCTGGCTGGCAGTGGCGCCGGCGAGGCCATCGTGCTGCGGCGCGAGGCGATGGCGCGCTGGTGCTGGGAAAAGTGGGAGGCATTCACCGCGCGCCCGCACCCCGGCACGGCATTCCACGCCTTCGCCCTGGCCTACGGCCTGGAGCGCGGTTTTGAAGCCGCGCTGCCGCGCTGGCTGGATGAGCAGGGCGAGACGCTGGTGCTGCACGAACTGGGTGAACACCGCGCCGGGCGCATGCTCGGCACGGGCTGGGCCGCGATGCGCCTGGCCCTGCCCGGCCGGCGCGCCGACCTGCACGCGCGCGCCGTGCGCGACCACCTGGCCGACCTGGGGGTCACGCTGCCCACGCTGCTGGCGCGCGGTGCCGGGGCGTCGATCCACTTCTGGTTTGCCAACTACGACGGCGTGCGCGAGGTCCTGTTCCCGTCGTTGAAAGCGGCCTATGTGCAATGGCGGCAGGGCGACGACGGCCGCGCCCTGCGGCAAGCCATGGCGCAGGGAGCAACCCACTTTGCGCGCCTTGCGCAGCAGGCGCTGGATCTGCATGCCCGCGATGGCGACCTGGCCGGGGCGGCCATCGAGCGCCTGTTGACGGCGCCCGAGGCGGTGTGCCCGGGGAAAACCGAAGCGCAGCCTCGTCGCCCTGAACTGGGTTAGTCTGCACGAGACCATGCACATCCGCCGCCTCCTGCCCTCGGACGCCGCTGCCTTCCAGGCGCTGCGCCTGCACGGGCTTCAAGAAAGCCCGACCGCCTTCGGATCCAGCTACGAAGAAGAGATGGATCGTCCCATTGCCGCCGTCGCAGAGTCGCTGGCCGAGGGGTCGGGCAGAAATGTATTCGGTGCGTTTGTCGGGCACGCGCTCGTCGGCGTCGTCGGCGTGGGCCGGGAGACCGGCACCAAAGAGCAGCACCGCGGCTACATCCGAAGCATGTACGTGGCGCCGGCCGCACGAAGGCAAGGCATCGGCAAGGCCTTGCTGGCTGAAGCCATGCGCCTGGCCCAGGCCATGCCCGGGCTGAGGCAGGTCACGCTGGCGGTGACCGCGGGCAACCTCGCGGCCATTGCCACCTACGAAGGACTCGGGTTCAGGATCTGCGGCACCGCGCCAGAAGCACTCTACGTCGCCGGGCGTTACCACGACGAATACCAGATGGTCCGCCTCCTCACACAGACGTAGCGCCCGCGCCAGGCCAGGCGCCTACTCCTGCTCCATCTTCCACAGGATGTATTTGAGCGTGGCCACCGAGCCCCCCACGATGCCGGCCACCGCGATGAACGAGCCCATCGCCAGGGTGGACAGGCCGGCCATGCCCTGGCCGATGGTGCAACCCAGCGCCGTGACACCGCCAAAACCCATCATCACCGCACCCACGAGCTGGTTGCGCAAGTCGGTGATCGAGGCAAAACCTTCCCAGCGGAATTTGCGCGTCGCCAGCGCATACGCGGCAGACCCGGCAACCACGCCGGCCACGCTGGCAATGCCGAAGGTGGCATGCAGCGAGGCGTCGGTCCACAGCATCAGCAACTCCAGCGCATACGCCACCGGCGCCACGAAGCTCAGCGATTCCAGCGTGCGCGTATTGGTGGCGAAGTAGACCGTCTCCAGCGTTTCGGGGTTCTCGCCGTAGCCCAGATGGCCGGTGACGTACCACGCCGCCGCCACCAGCACGCCGAGCGCGGCGCCGCCGGCGATCTGCAGCGGGTTGGCGCGAAAGCGCCGGTCCTTGAAGACGAAGGCCAGCAGGGCGAAGACCATTGCCGCCGCGGCCAGCAGCAGCGCGGCCCGGGCGTCCATGCCCGTGGCGTGGGCCAGTGCGGTGGCCAGGCTCTGGTCGGCCCAGCCGCGCGCGCCGAGGTTGATATTGACAGGGTCGAGCAACGTCGCCCGCCACTGCCCGAACAGGCCCTTGAGCGTCATGTACGACGCGATGCCCATGAAAGTGAGCACCACCCCCGAGCGCACGCTGCCGCCGCCCAGGCGCAACAGGTTCTTGTTGGCGCAACCGCCGGCCAGCGTCATGCCGACACCAAAGACCAGCCCGCCCACCAGCAGCGACAGCCACGGCAGCTGCGGCCGCTGCTGCACCGAACGCGCCAGGTCAACCTGCCCCGTGTAGGCCAACACCGTGGTGCCGAGCACCGCCACCGCCACCGCCAGCAGCCACATCCGCATGCGACCCCAGTGGCCCATATTGACGATGTCCGAGAGCGCACCCATGGTGCAGAAATTGGACCTGGCCGCGACCAGGCCGAAGGCGAAGGCAATCACAAAGCCGCCCGCGATCACGAGCCCCGCTGTCGCTCCCATGCCGTCCCCCGCGCCGCTTCAGATGAACAGGCAGACGTCGGTCTCGCCGGCAAACTTCATGAACATCGCGGCGCCGCCGTATTCGATGCCGTCGATGAAGTCGCTCTTCTCGAACTCGAACAGGTCCACCGTCATCTGGCAGGCGATGAACTTGACATCCGACTCCTGGCAGATGGCGCGCAACTCTTCCAGCGAGGCCACGCCCTTCTTCTTCATCTTGGCCTTCATCATCATGGTGGCCATGGCTTCCATGCCGGGCAACACCGACACGATCACGGGCATCGGCACGGGCATCGGCATGGCCGGGTTGGCGAGCGGGCTGATGGCGATGCCGCTCATGTCCTTGCGCAGCAACTGCAGGCCATAGAAGGTGAAGAAGATCTGCACCTCCCAGCCCAGCGCGGCCGCGGTCGATGCCAGGATCAGCGGTGGGTACGCCATGTCCAGCGTGCCCTTGGTGGCGATGAGCGCCATTTTCTTGGTGGCCATGCGGTCTCCTGTCGTGGGGCGAGGCTCAGAGGTTGAGACCTCTCAGGCCTTGCGTAGGAAAAAGACGTACTTGCCGCCCTCTTCGCTGGTGGACAGCAGGGCATGGCCGGTCTGCTCGGCAAAGGCCTCCATGTCGCACACCGATCCGGCGTCCGTCGAGATCACCCGCAACACCTGGCCTCCGGCCATGTCGACGAGCGCCTTTTTCGTCTTCACGATCGGCAGCGGGCAGGCCAGGCCCGAGGCGTCGAATTCCTTGTCGAAGTTCATGCTTGTCTCCACGGCGCGCGCGGCGCCTACAGCCTGCACATTAGCGTTGGACGGGCACGCCAGCGTCTATTCCCGCAATGGGTGATGCCGGATAACCCATACGGGTAGCACGGGCATCCCACGATTTACAGCCCAATGCGGCAAGCGCAAATTCGACTTTCGCCGCTTGCCTTTTCGCCACCGCGAGCCACTCCATCATGACCGACAACACGCCGCCAACGCCACCCGACGCCAGCGTAACAGCCCGGCCCGGCCTGTGGGGGCGGCTGATGCGTCCGCCGCAATGTTCGATGCTGCGCATGATCTTCATCGGCATCCTTGGCGGCGTGGGTATCTGGGGCGCCCTCAATACCGGCGTCGAGTGGACCAACCGCACCGAGTTCTGCATCTCCTGCCACGAGATGACGATACCCTACGAGGAATACAAGAAGACGGTGCACTACAGCAACCGCACGGGCACCACGGTGTCATGCGCCGACTGCCATGTGGCCGGCAGCAAGCACCCCTTCGACTACGCGCGCAAATTGACCCGCAAGGCGGTGGCCGCGCGCGATGTCGTCGGCCACGTCCTGGGCACCGTCGATACGCCCGAGAAGTTTGAAGCCAAGCGCCTGGAGATGGCGCAGCGCGAATGGGCCCGCATGAAGGCAGCCGACTCCAAGGAGTGCCGCAACTGCCACGACTTCAAGACGATGGACACCACCAAGCAAAAAGACCGCTCGGCGGTCAAGCACGAGGGCGCCATCGAGGACGGCAAGACCTGCATCGATTGCCACAAGGGCATCGCCCACAAGGGCGTGCACCAATTGCTCGAAGCACAAGAGGCCAAGAAGTGAACAACACAGGAGTCGAGGCATGAAGAGGATGGCCGTTGCGGCACTTTGCGCCATCGCTGCCGGCGCCACGCTGGCGGCGCCGGATTGGGACAAGGTGCCACCCCGCAAGATGACCCTGTTCTACCCGGGCCAGGCGGGGTTCGAGTGGGTCATGAACAAGGCCGATCACTCGGCCGTGCCGGATATCGTGGACAAGAAGCGCTCGTGCGCCAAGTGCCACGAAGGCGATGCCTCGGAGATCGGCGACAAGATCGTTGCCGGCAAGCCCCTGGGCAGTTCCAAGACGGTGCTCGATGCCCACGTGCCCAAGGGCAAGGCGGGGTCGCTGCCGGTGGCTTTCCAGGCCGCCCACGATGGCAGCAAGATCTGGTTCCGCTTCGAATGGGTGCCGCCGAAAAATGGCGATACCAAGCAAGATCCGAAGAACGAGGTCAAGGTGACCTTGATGTTCGATGGCGGCAGCACGGTCGAGGGTGCCAGCCTCAACGGCTGCTGGGGCACCTGCCACATGGACATGCAGACCATGCCCGATGCCAACGACGCTGCCAAGAGCCACCCCAAGGCGAAGGCGCTGGGCTGGGGCGACGGTGTCACCAAATATCTGACCGAATCACGCAGCGGCATGGCCATGACCAAACCGCGCGGTGGCTGGGACAAGCTCAAGCCCGACGCCGATATCGCCGCCGCGCTGAAGGCGGGCAAGTTTCTCGATCTCATGCAGTTCCGCAGTGGCAAGGGCGAAAAGCCGGTGGATGGCCATGTGCTGGATGCGCGCCACATGGCCGGCGGCAAGAGCCTGGTCAAGGCCGAGGGCAAGAAGGAGGGCAACAAATGGGTGGTGGTCTTCGAGCGCACGCTGGCCGGCGGCGGCCCGGGCGACCACACCATTGCGGCCGACAAGACTTACAACTTCGGCTTTGCCATCCACGAGGACCACGCCGCCGATCGCTTCCACCATGTATCGCTGGGCTACCAGTTCGGCCTGGACAAGGCGGTGCCGGAGGTCAGGAATTACATCAACGTCGTAAAGCAGTAGGCTGCGCCGGCAGACCGGCCATTGGGTATCGATCCACGCAACACAGGAGATGACGATGAATATCGGGCGAAGAGAAATCCGTTGGCTGTTGGCCGTGACCTCGCTGGCGATCTCGGGCGCCGCGCTGGCGGCGCCACCCTCGCCGGCGATGCTGGCCAACGCCTGCGCCGGCTGCCATGGCACCGGCGGCGCCAGCGCCGGCCCGAGCATGCCCAGCCTGGCCGGGCAGTCCAAGCTGGCCCTCGTTGAATCGATGAAGGGCTTCAAGAGCGGCGTGCGCCCCTCCACCGTCATGGGCCGCCTGGCGAAGGGCTACGCCGACGCCGATTTCGAAGTCATGGGCGACTTTTTCTCGGCGCAGAAGCCCTACGCCAACAGCGGGTCGGCCAACCCCGCGCTGGCCGCCCGCGGTGCCGACCTGCACGAGAAGCACTGCGCGCGCTGCCATGTCGAGAACGGCAAGGAGATCAAGGACAACTCCCCGATCATGGCCGGGCAGTGGGTCACCTATCTCGAGATTCAGATGGCCGACTACGCCGCCGGCAGGCGCAAGATGTTCGACCGCAAGGAGGAGAAGATGAAGCCCTTGTCGAAGGAAGATCTTCAAGCCATTGCCCACTTCTACGCCAGCGTGAAATAAGCCAGGAGCAATCAACATGAGCAACGAGCGCAGAAGTTTTCTCATGACCCTGGGCCTGGGCGCCGGCGCCGGTGTGGCGGGCGCCCTGGTGGGCTGTTCCACGACGGCGGAATTGATCCCCAAGACGGCGCGGCGGGTGGTGGTGATCGGCGGCGGATACGGCGGCGCCATCGCCGCCAAATACATCCGCATGAACGACCGCAGCGTGGAAGTGGTGCTGATCGAGCAGAACCGGCAGTTTGTATCGTGCCCGTTCAGCAACCTGTATATCGGCGGCCTGATGAAGGACCTGTCGCGGCTGACCATCGGCTACGACAAGCTCGCCGCCAACCACGGCATCAAGATGGTGTACGAGGAGGTCACCGCGATCGACCCCGCGGCGAAAAAGGTGGTCATGGGCAGCGGCACCCTCAGCTACGACCATCTCGTGGTCTCGCCTGGCATCGATTTCCGCTTCGAGGAAATCAAGGGCTACGACCCGAAGGAGACGCCCAAGGTCATCCCGCACGCCTGGAAGGCCGGCGAGCAGACCGTGCTGCTGCGCAAGCAGCTCGAGGCCATGCCCGACGGCGGCACCGTCGTGATGACCGTGCCGCTGACGCCCTACCGCTGCCCGCCCGGCCCCTACGAGCGGGCCAGCATGATCGCCATGTACCTCAAGCAGTCGAAGCCGAAATCCAAGCTCATCGTGCTGGATTCCAACCCCGATATCGTCTCCAAGGCCGGCTTGTTCAAGAAGGGCTGGGCCAAGCACTATGCGGGCATCCTGGAATATCGCGGCGCCAAGAAGGTGACCGAGGTCGATGCCGGCACCATGACCGTGTTGGTCGAGGGCCTTGAAGCCGTCAAGGGCGACGTCATCAACCTGATCCCGCCCCAGCGCGCCGGCCGCATCGCGGTGGCCGCCGGGCTGGTGGGGCCCGACAAGAACTGGTGCCCGGTCAACCCGACCACGTTCGAGTCCACCCTCCACAAAGGCATCCACGTCATCGGCGACGCCGTGATCGCCGGCGCCATGCCCAAGTCGGGCTACTCGGCCAACTCCGAGGCCAAGGCCTGCGCGCTGAACCTGGTGGCCGCGATGAACGGCAAGGAGCTGTCGGAGTTTTCGGGCATCAACACCTGCTACAGCTTCATCTCGGCCAAGGAGGCGGTGGAGGTGACGGGCGTCTACAAGGTGGACAAGGGCGCCATCGTGGCCGTGCCCGGCTCGGTGGGCGTCTCGCCCGACTTGTCCGAGCTGGAGGCGATCTACGCCGAGAGTTGGCTCAAGAACATCCTCACCGAGATGTCGAGCTGACCCCGGGCGGCCGCCACGTCAGCCGCGCAGCTGGCGGGCGGCCTCGAGCGCGAAATAGGTCAACACCCCGTCGGCCCCGGCGCGCTTGAAGGCCAGCAGCGACTCCATCATCACCGCGTCGTGGTCGAGCCAGCCGTTGGCCGCGGCGGCCTTGAGCATCGCGTATTCGCCGCTGACCTGGTAGACGAAGGTGGGCATGCGGAATTCATCCTTCACGCGGCGCACGATATCGAGGTACGGCATGCCGGGCTTGACCATCACCATGTCGGCGCCTTCGGCGATATCCAGCGCCACCTCGCGCAGCGCTTCGTCGCTGTTGCCGGGGTCCATCTGGTAGGCCTTCTTGTCGCTCTTGCCCAGGTTGCCCTTGCTGCCCACGGCGTCGCGGAACGGGCCGTAGAAGGCGCTCGCGTATTTGGCACTGTAGGCCATGATGCGGGTGTGGATCGCGCCGTGCGATTCCAGTTCGGCGCGGATGGCACCGATGCGCCCATCCATCATGTCGCTGGGGGCCACGATATCGACCCCGGCCTGGGCCTGCAGCAGCGCCTGCTGGCGCAGCACGGCCACGGTGTCATCGTTGAGGATGTAGCCAGTCTCATCCAGCAAGCCGTCCTGGCCATGGCTGGTGTAGGGGTCGAGCGCCACGTCGGTGAGCAGCCCGAGCCCGGGGAAACGCGCCTTCAATTCACGTACCGCCGTGGGCACCAGGCCCTCGGGGTTGAGCGCCTCGCGGCCGTCGGGCGTCTTCAGCGCCGGGTCGATCACCGGGAATAGCGCCATCACCGGCACACCCAGGGCCAGGCAATCCTCGGCCACCGAAAAGAGCTTGTCCACGCTGCGCCGCTGCACGCCCGGCATGCTGGCCACGTCCTGTGACTGGCCATGCCCGGCCAGCACGAATACCGGCAGGATCAGGTCCTGCACCGCGAGCCGGTTTTCGCAGACCAGGGCTCGCGTATGGGCATCGCGGCGCAGGCGGCGCGGCCGGCTGGCGGGAAATGGCGGGGGCGCAATCACATCGGACTCCCGGCCTCGCCATGCGGTTAAACCTCGGTGGCGGGGCCAAATTCAATCTGCTAAAGTGGTCAGTGAATGATAGCTGTGAGGCTGTCGTTCCCTGCTTTTCCTCCCTGAGCAGGTGCCTTAGCGTGATGACAGCGATAAGGCTTCCAGGCCCCGGCTCATGCCGGGGCTCTTTTTTTTGGCGCGGCCATAATCTTTCGATGAGCACTGGCTATCTCTGGGTCAAGGCCCTGCACATCGTCTTCGTGGCGAGTTGGTTCGCG